>Ga0209427_10000343_pt1 | contig 48567 bp, 47 predicted proteins | sample DeeMarSWOR136_30_FD_187465 | JGI IMG/M metagenome (GOLD analysis project Ga0209427, IMG submission 187465) | Marine sediment microbial communities from White Oak River estuary, North Carolina - WOR-1-36_30 (SPAdes) (version 2) | ecosystem: Environmental > Aquatic > Marine > Intertidal zone >...
TCATCAGCCTTGCCACCACAATCATTCCCGGTGCTCAGCAATGGTACTCACTCTCTCACTACTGTTACCCCAAATCAGCCGTTTTTGAACCAGGCCCAATTTCTCCTTTTTTTCCTTGCAGACCGCTGCAAACTGCTGTAGTCTATAGACTGAAGCATCTTTTGGAAGAGCAACTTAGGCGGCAGCAGATTGTGGTTGACAATTTCACGGAGCGTAAGACCGATTCGCTCGCTTAGACACCACTTTGCCAGGTCCAACAAATGGCTATCGGATTATGGCAATTCAGCTTTTCTATTACGGCCTGCCTTCGGAAGAAGAATTCCAGTACCTGACCCCGGCCTGGGGATTCAGAATAAACGGCAGGCGCTGGGTCTATGTGGATGCATTTATGGGCGAATTTCTAAGATAACCACACGTGTTGCGTATTTCTGCTTTGACCTGCAAAGATAAAATGCTATAATGAATTATGTGGCTCTTTAGCTCTACACACCGGGAGGATATTAGAGATGAAAGAATCAGTTTTCTTTTGCATTTGTCTGGTTCTGGCCGTTACATGCCAGGGGCGAATAATCACGGTTGATGACGACAGCCCAGCAGATTTCAATACAATCCAGGCAGCAATCGACGATTCCAACGATGGAGATACCGTTATAGTCAAACCGGGCACTTACACCGGCGATGGCAATCGCAACATCGAGTTTCGCAGAAAGGCCATCACAGTTCGCAGTACAGACCCCAACGACCCGGACATTGTTGCTGCTACAGTTGTCGATGCCAACGGCGTGTGGGATGGCTTCCATACGGGTATTCTTTTCCGCGGCGGCGAAGGACCAAATTCGGTGGTTGATGGCCTTACCATCATCAACGGCTATGGCCCAAAACTACCCTACCAGATGGGGCCGCTCAGCCAGGGCGGGGGCATCTGCTGCCACGCCGGCAGTCCCACTATCATGCGGTGCATCATGAGGCGCAATGCGGCCTCCATGGGTGGCGCAATCTACTGTCATAAGGGCACCAGTCCGACAATCTCGGACTGCATCATTACCGACAACCGGGCTCCTAAAGGCAAAGGAGCCGGAATCGCTTGTCTCTACGCAAGCCCCAAGATCAGCAATTGCACCATCGCAGACAATTGGGCTTACTACACTGGTGGCGGCATCTATAGTTACGGTAGCACCCTAATCCTGACAGACTGTACATTCAGCGGCAATTCCTCCAGCGCAGCTTCCGGCGTGAGCGATGCCGGGGCGATCGCCATTTCCTCCAGCACAGCAACACTGACTGAGTGCACATTCGATGGAAACCGGGCGTCTGAATGGGCTGGCGCTATGTTCAACGACGGGAGCACTGTCATGTCACACAGGTGCACTTTCACTGGTAACTGGGCCGGCAAAGTTGGGGGCATGATGTACAACTCCACAAGTACCGTGATCATGACCAATTGTATCCTCTGGGATGGTGCAGACGAAATATTCAATAGCGATGACTCGACAATCACCATATCCTATAGCGATATTCAGGGCGGCTGGCCCGGCGCTGGTAACATTGACGTTGACCCTTGCTTTGCCGACCCCGGCTATTGGGACCCCAACGGCACACCCGAAGATGCGAACGACGATTTTTGGGCCACCGGCGACTACCACTTGAAATCACAGGCAGGCCGATGGGACCCGGCTTCGGCAGACTGGGTAACGGATGACGTTACAAGTCTGTGTATTGACGCCGGAGACCCAATGATTCCTATCGGCCAAGAGCCATTTCCCAACGGCGGCATTATCAACATGGGTGCTTATGGCGGCACAGCCGAGGCAAGCAAATCATACTTCGGCAAGCCGATTTGCGAAACGATTGTCGCTGGCGACATAAACGGCGACTGCAAGGTGGATTTCAGCGATTTCGCCATCATGGCGTCTCATTGGCTGGAAGATAATACGCCGGTTAATTCCAATTCTGTGGTCAAGGACGGCATAGAATACTACATGCAGACAGACAAGTCTATTTACCATTTGGGTGAAAATGTCCATATGCTATATAGGGTAACTAATTTGACAGAGGGTCCTGTAGAAGTGGGAGAAATTCTTTGCGGTGGGGCGCCGCATTTTTCCATCACAGATGACGTTAATACCGACATTTGGCAGTATTTCCGAGTTATACCACCGTGTGGCTACAAAATGTTGTATCTGGAGCCGTTCGAGCACAAAGACTTCGAGAAGGTCTGGAATATGATAAATGATAACGGCACATTATCACCACAAGATGACTACCCTGTAGGTCAAGGCAGATACAAGGTCACCGGAGAGTTAGAATTGGATGGTTTGTATGAAAGAGTACCTGTATCGGTATATGTTCTTATAATCCCTTAACCACCATTTCAAATTCTTTTCTTGAGGACAAACGAAATGAAACCGAAGAAAAGGATTGTTCTTCTATCAGTAATCGCACTTGTCTTGAGCTTTTCTAGTAGAGCGGAGGCAAATCACCTTTGGAACCTTTTGGACAGACACGTCGACAACCCTTCAGAATTCAAAGAGCTCGAAATCGGTAATAGAATAGTCTACTGGCATCAAAGAATCATTTGTGAATCGAAAGTCGAAAAAGACCGGATCGTATTTCAATTTGATAGAGAGACCCAGGAGCTGTTAGATGTGAAGATGAACTGGCGAGAGGACCTGCCGCCTTTTTTGCCTAAGTTAAACATCGCGAAGGAACAAGCTGAATTGATGATTGAAGGAACAGTCGTTGCTTCAACATTATACATTATTTCTCCTGAATCAGACATTTTTTCTCCAATCAAGCCGACACCGGAAAATCCCTGCTGGGCAGTGTACAGCATCGATGGAACGAAGGGATTCTTGCTAACCGTTATCGATGCGGTCGATGGAACAGTCTTGGGCTACGGTATTGGACCACCGCATACGGCGTTTTCTCTGTCTGGCCCCAAGTCTGAAGGTCCTTGTGCCAATGCGTGGTTTGACTGGTATCTTAATGCCCGGGAAAGGTTTGATATCATGGGCTACGACACTTGGTGGCTTCAATGGCCAACGGAGGAACAGGTACGTAGCCACATCGGTTCAGATACAATAGCAATGTTTTATGAAATAGGTCATTCGGGGGGAGAGTCCATTCGCTTTGCGAGTGGCTGCGATGGTGGTTTCTACGAATGGACATGGGCAGATGAGGTTGAGAATTGGATTGCTGCTTATACCAAGATGCCGTTTACCTTCTTGGCAAGCTGTTCGGGAATGTGCCTTACAGGGAACGGTACACTGTCTCATGCATTCAGGAAAGGCTCAATGGAGAATACCGCAACGGTAGGGTATTGCGGGATGTGGGATGTAGAGGCCTGCCGTGACGACTGCTGGCCTTTATCTCTTGATTGGCAAAAAGCTTTCTTCGGTTATCTGGAGGATGCAGACACAGTTAAAGAGGCCTTTGATAAAGCAAATTGGCATTATCCGGAATGCAGTAACAATCAATGCATGCGTTTTGCAGGTGATGAGGATTTGACAGTTGTAAACCCTCGAATATCAAGGAACTGCTTGCCCGATTGCCATGATGATTATGATGAATGGCTATTGGTTGGTAGGCCCGAGTGCTGGTGCTGGCCGTATCAGTGCGATGGTGACGCCGACGGCAAGACCCAGGGCTTCCAGAAGTATCGGGTATTCACAAATGATTTAGAGATCGTCTCCGATAACTGGAAGAAGACGATTGACGACCCAACGCTTAATGAATGCGCCGACATCGACCACAGGGCACAAGGCTACCAGAAGTATCGGGTTATGACCAACGACCTGGATATTCTTGTTGCCAATTGGAAAAAGACGGACGCGCAGCTTCCCGGTAATTGCGCCGAGTGTGACCGAGGTGAGCAGGCCGGTGGTGGCGCTAAACTTACCATCGCAGAATTGCTCAGATGGCTGGCGGAGATCTGGCTCGATCCCGAAGTACGAGAGGTCATGGATGAGGATGCGTGGCTGAAATTGGTAGAATCGCTGAAGCAGTACATAGAAAACCCGGTGCTCGACTCGCAGCAATAAGGTCAATCGTCTCCGCTTCAGAGTCGTTCGTGAATTCAGGGAAAGAAACCCAATTCCTGAAGCGGAATTAAGATAGTCTTTGACTAAGGTCCCATATTGAGGTGTGGCACAAGAAGTCAATTCTTCTTATTCGTCTTTTTTCTTGACTTTTGTTCGAAAATCTGTTAAAATTTGGACATATTCGCCAGTAGGCGAAAGTTTTAGCGGACAACCGCACGTTTTCGTATCAGTGGATACACGCCTAAAAAGTTCAAAGTCAAAAGGAAAAACTGCACTAAAACAAGGTTATGAATGTACTTACCAAAATTAGTTTCCATTTTTACCCATCGCTGTCTTTCCGGCTAACACTCCGCCAAATCTGCGTAATCCGTGGTTTACAAACTACTTACGTGCTTAGAAAGCACCCTATAAGGCACTTTACAAGTGTAAAGGAATCTCTACAAATCGCCCCTTTTATGCAAAACAAACCCAATTTACACTTTACCACAGGCAGCGCTGGGCACACAGAGAGCAAGGATATTTGTGTAAGTAATTGTCCAATAAAGAAATACGCTCTCTATCCTTTTTCTCCGCGTTCTTTGCGAACTCAGCGGTTAATCAAAAACAAACCCAATTCAAAGCCAAACAAAGCCAATTTCCCCGCCCCTGGCGACAAAACAAACCCAATTCAAACCCAATACAGACCCAAACAAACCCAATCTCAAGGCCTGGCAAGCCCGTCGGAGCGGCGAGAAGAAAAGAATCCTTCGCCGCACCCACTCATTAACCGTATGGAGCCCAAATTATTGAATCGTAACCCCAAAAATAGTTTGACAGTCAGGTCGAACCCGCTAAAATACCTGCTTTCTTGTGGCAAATGTGAGATTATCTATGAAGACCTTCATGGCTAAGAGAAATGAGGTCGAGCAGAAATGGCTGCTTGTGGACGCCGATGGGGCGGTTCTGGGCCGAATCGCTGCCAAAATCGCGCCTATACTGATGGGCAAGAATAAGCCCACATACACGCCTCATGTAGACACGGGCGATTGGGTAATTGTCGTAAACGCTGAAAAAGTCAAGGTTACCGGCAAAAAGGCTGAGTACAAGCAGTATGATTACTACACGCATCATCCCGGTGGCCACAAGTACGTTAGCTTCGCCGACATGATGGCTAAGAAGCCTGAAAAGGTCGTCGAATTGGCGGTAAGGCGGATGCTGCCCAAGAACCGGCTCGGCAGAAAAATGCTAAAGAAATTGAAGGTGTACCGCGGCCCGGAACACGAACATCAGGCCCAAAGACCCGAAAAGATAGAGCTTTTTTGAGAAAGATAACGAATAATGGCTGATACTGCAACTCATAAGCCCGATATCAAGACAGGTGAGCGAAAGTCTGAAAGTCGGCCTAAATCCGCATCCAATCCGACCGGTGAACCCAAAGGCGGTTACTGGTGGGGCACCGGTAGAAGAAAAAGCTCCGTCGCCCGAGTTAGAATCAGACCCGGCAAGGGCAAATTGCTGATTAACAAAAAGCAGCTCGAAGATTATTTCCGCCGAGAACAGGATAGAAAAGCCGTTCTCGCGCCTCTAAGGGCAGTTGAGGCGGAGAAATCATTTGATGTCTTTATTAACGTCCGGGGCGGCGGAATTACGGGCCAGGCAGGTGCATCGCTGCTGGGAGTCGCAAGAGCATTGAAGAACTATGACGAAAGCTATACCCAGCCGCTGCGAGACGGCGGACATCTGACCCGTGACCCCAGGATGGTCGAAAGGAAAAAGCCAGGCCAAAGCGGTGCAAGGAGAAGATTCCAGTTCTCGAAGCGTTAATTTGCATTTCACGTCCGGATTATTACAATAGCCGCTTAGAGATAATCTTAGCGGCTGTTTTTTCAAGGGCAGAATCGATGATACGAGTTGCGATAATCGGAGCAAGCGGCTACACCGGTGCCGAATCGATCCGGATAATCCTGCGGCACAGCGAGGCCGAATTGGTTTACCTAACAGCGTTGCCGGAGGAATGTGGGGCAGTGGCAGATGTCTTTCCACAATTCAAGGGGCGGTGTGATCTTCCAATCGAGCCTTTGGATTTGGATAAGCTTTCTGGCGCAGCTGATGCGGCCCTGTGCTGCCTGCCGCACAAGGTATCTATGGAATTTGTGCCCAAGTTATTGGCCGCAGGTCTCAAGGTCATCGATTTCAGTGCGGACTATCGGCTCAAAGACCCGAAGGTTTACGAGAAATTCTACGATGTCAAGCACGTTGATAGTGCCAACTTGGCGCGGGCCGTGTTCGGCTTGCCGGAGCTGTTCCGCCAAAAGATAAAGAAAGCAGAGCTTGTTGCCAATCCTGGTTGTTACCCTACGGGCGCGTCACTTGCGGTGGCACCGCTGCTGAGAGAAGGCCTTATCGAGACAGACTCAATTATCGTCAACGCGGTGACCGGCGTATCGGGGGCCGGCAAGAATCCATCGAGCAAGTTTCATTTTCCCAACATGAACGAAAACCTCTTTGCCTACGGGATCGGCACTCACCGGCACATGCCGGAGATGGAGCAGATAGCCAGTGAGATTGCCGGCTGCGAGGTTCAAATACTGTTTCAGCCCCACGCTGGGCCATTTGACAGAGGAATTCTCTCGACAGTCTACTGCCGGCCTAAAGAAGAAATCAATAGCGAGCGGCTTTTCAAGCTCTACAAGGATTTTTACGCCGGCGAGCCTTTCGTGCAGATACGCAAGGATGCTCCTGCGGTTAAGGATGTAGCCGGGACAAACTATTGCCACATCTTTGCGGCTTGTGTTAAGGGCCGCGTCGTATGCTTCTCGGCGATTGACAATCTGGTCAAGGGCGCATCCGGCCAGGCAATCCAGAACATGAACATCCTCTTTGGTCTGGAAGAGAATCTTGGGCTGTTGTAGGAGCCGCGATGGCCGCCAGTGTTCTGAAAGTCGCAACTTGTCAGTTTGCTGTAAGTCGTTCCATCGAGCGAAACGCTCGGGCAATCCGTGAATTCCTGCGCAAAGCGTCGAGAGCCAAGGCTGACGTGGTACATTTCAGTGAGTGCGCTCTTAGCGGCTACGTGGGCACTGACTTTCCGAACTTCGACCGGTACGATTGGGACCTGCTGAAGGCAGAGACGGAGAAGATTCTATCCCTTGCCGGCAAGCTGGGCCTCTGGGTAGTTCTGGGCAGTACGCACCGGTTGACTGAGCCGAACAAGCCGCACAATAGTCTGTATCTGGTCAGCCCCAGGGGCAAGATTGTCGACCGGTATGATAAGAGATTTTGCACCAAGGGTGATTTGCGTCGTCTTACGCCGGGCAACAGGTTTGTTTACTTCACCATCAATAAGGTGAAGTGCTCGCTGCTTATTTGTTTTGACCTGCGGTTCCCGGAAGTCTACCGCGAATTGTATAAGCAGAAAGTCGATTGCGTCTTCCAATCGTTCTACAATGCCCGGCAGAAAGGGCCGAGCGTACATACTCACATTATGCGGCAGACAATGCAATGCCGGGCGGCGACGAACCACTTCTGGGTCAGTATGGCAAATTCGAGCAGGTACTACTCACCGTATCCATCATGCTTTATTCAGCCGGACGGCAAGATAGTCGGCCAGCTCAGACAAAATCGACCCGGCATGATGGTTAATACAGTTGATTTGAACAAGAAATTCTACGACCCAATGGCCGATTTCCGGGACATGGCGGTCGCCGGAGCCCTGAGCAACGGCCCTGAGACTATTGACGACCCAAGGTCTAAAAACACAACCTGCCTTTAGACAGCAGTCATACTGCGGTAAAAGGTTGGCAGAAAAACCATTTTCGGTTATAAGCACTGAATATGAGAAAAAGGGTACGAGACTGGTTCAGGCCTTTAAGTAGTGACCGCGTTCATTTTGTTGAGTTTATTAAAGAACTAAGGAATGCGAGAGAAATCGTCGAATTCTGTGAAGGTTGTGTTCGCGGATAAAGCGAATGTCTTGCGTCTATCGAAAGATTATGCCGAGAGCATCAAAAGGACGCCCCGGGAGGTGGAACGTGTGGGGTTTTTTGGATCTTACGCTAACGATACATACGGCCCGGCCAGCGATGTGGACTTGCCTGTAATTGTACGCAGAAGCGACAAACGCTTTTTGGACGTGATTCTTGATTATCTTGCGGAGAATCTTTCGGTGAGCTGTGATGTTTTTCCCTACACGAACGATGAAATCGAGAAGATGAGACAGGACCATATCCCGTGGATTCGCCATGTTCTTAGAGAAGCGGTATGGCTTTAAGTCCCTGCTTTCCTGAGGTTAGAGGCGGGAATCGTCTTTGACAGACAACGAAGACAAGAATGGCTGGTTTGGCCGCTGAAATCTAAAGATTTGCGTATGGAAAAGGGGTAACTTTCATGTACGATCAAGGACTCGCAGAATATCTGTCTATATTATATACGGACCTTAGGTACGCATTTCGAGAGTATAGGCCTGAGGCTGTTGCAGCAATCTATAACAAGGAAAAAAAGGTTTTGATGACCCAATCGCGTGAACATCGTGTGTGGGCCCCACTTCAGGAAGGGATCAGAAAAGGAGAATCTCTGAGGAAAGGATTTCTGAGAGGAGTAAAGGAAGAAGTAGGAATATTGCAAGATGATCTGGATAAGACGTCAATTGTACTTGGTTTCTATCGAGGGTGTCTGATAACCAAAGGCCGGTCAAGAGATGGTTTCTCTGGAAAAGAATATTTTTATTCAACGGCTGAATATGTTGGAGATGGGAATCTAAAGAAAGGTCCAGAAGTTTCAGACGCTGCTTGGATGCAGCATGATGAGGTCGTTGACAATATGAGGAGTAGCGGCGTGAACGAAGACAAAATACAGCTTACACAAAATGCTCTTGAAATTTTGCATGGGAAGGGATTAGTCATGTAGATGTGGATGGGCACACCGGCTTATATATTTATTTCATTAGTTCAACAGATTCCTGCTTTCGCAGGAATGACATTGGGTAAGCCACTCTTTAACAAGACGTACTATGGCAAATAATACTATAACTTCACCGAAGGGGTTCTTAGCGGCGGGGGTGCGTTGCGGGATCAAGAAATCGGGCAAGCCTGATTTGGGCTTGCTTGTATGCCCGACAGGGGCAAAAGCAGCGGCAGCCTTCACAACCAACAAGATCACATCGGCAGCGGTGCAGGTATGCAAGGAGCATATCAAGAGCTCTAAGATATACGCGGTCGTTGTCAATTCCGGCAATGCCAATGCTTGCACCGGGCAGACAGGAATAGATAACGCAATTACGATGTGTGCCGATACGGCATCGCTCGTCGCTCGTCACTCGGGTCACGGGTCACGGGTGACGGGCTGCGAGCCGCGAAATGTCCTCGTTGCCTCGACCGGTATTATCGGAGAGCAATTGCCGATCAAAAAAGTAACTGCTGGCATTTCAAAAGCTGCGAAGAAGGTTTCAGCTTCCGCTTCAGCGGGCTTGGATTTTGCAAAGGCGATAATGACGACCGACACGAAGCCTAAACAAGCCGTCCGCCAACTCGATATATCGGGAGCTAGAATCACAATAGCAGGTGCAGTCAAAGGGGCCGGTATGATTGCGCCGAATATGGCGACAACACTTTTGTTTATCACAACCGATGCTGCCATAACCAAGTCCCTGCTAAGCAGGGCCCTCAAGGGCGCTGTTTGCAGTTCTCTCAACAAGCTTACTGTCGATGGGCATCAAAGTACTAATGATACTGCGATAATTCTTGCTTCCGGCCTTGCTGGTAATCGCCCGATAGTAAGCCGGTGCCCCCGGTACAAGAGGTTTGCCAGAGTCTTGGGGGATCTGTGTGATGATTTGGCCAGGCAGATGGCGCTGGATGCCGAAGGAGTAACGCGGATGTTTAGAGTAGTCGTCAGGGGTGCTGCTACGAAGGCTGACGCAAGAAAGGCCTGCAGGGCCGTTGCCAATTATCTGCTCGTAAAGTGCGCGGTAAACGGTGCAGACCCCAATTGGGGCAGGATTATCTGTGCCGTTGGTTCCGTGGGTGTCAAATTGAATCCCAGCAAGCTCTCGTGCAAGCTCCAAGATGTAACCGTTTTCAAAAACGGCGCCCCGCAAAGATTTGATGTGAAAAAAGCCAGCAAAATTGTTGCGCAAACCGAGCACACAATAACAGTGGATTTGGGGGTGGGGATGCAAAGCGATTTCTGTTACGGCTGCGATTTGAGCACCGAATACGTAACAATCAACGCTGCTTACCATACGTAAGACGAGAACATCCAAAGCTGACAGCGAAAAAGCATTAACAAAAATCGAACTTTAATTGCTGAAGTCAAACATCCGAATTGATAAGAAAGATTCGAGGATATTCGAAGGTTTTTGGGCTCCATTGACCCGGATTTCCCTGGCAAAGTGGCCCAAATCCTGTGAACTTTGGGTTTGTTTTTGGGCCTGCGCAAGGCGCATAATTGAGCTATGTTGCGGCAGCAAAGACTTTGGAAGAGCGGCAACAGATGACAGCGCCGTTAAGGCAAAACAGATACGTTAGCGAGTTGATGCTCGGTACGGGTCCGCAGGGCATAGACAACGCGGTCTCTGACTGTTGTTCGAATCATAATGGGTGTTATTAACGTTAAATGCTCGTGAAACTAATATCTGACTTTAGGGAGTGCAGAATGAAGTACTGCGGCAGATTTGTGGCTGTTGTTGTAATAGTGGCTGGGTGGAGTATCTTGATCCCATCGGACTTGCAGGCTTCTGTAAAGCCAGCTTCGCAACAGGCTGAGGCAAAACTTGAAAAAGACTGCGTTGCAGTGACAATCGGCGGCGGGCTGTTCACACGCTACAAATTCGCCTCCTCTCAGAAATACCCGTATTTTTGGCCGGTAAATGGACCGGCATCGGGCAAGTCCGTTACGACCGAGACATCCCAACCATATCCGCACCACCATTCTCTGTTCTTCGGGTGTGACCGCGTCAACGGAGGCAACTACTGGCAGGAAGGCATCGAACGCGGTCAGATCGTATCGCAAGGGCAGAAGATAATCGAGGCCTCAGGCAAGCGCGTCTTCTTCACCGACAAGTGCTTCTGGCAGCAGCCCGGCAAAGAACCAATCATCCTGGATATGCGCCGCGTCACTATTAGTGCACCGAGTGAGAGCCTTCGCTTCGTTGATTTTGAAATCACGCTTGAGCCGCTGACAAATATCCGGATCCTGAAGACAAACCACGCATTATTCTCCGCACGTGTAGTGCCCGAGCTGAGCGTCAAGGCCGGTGGCACGCTCGTCAACGCCGAGGGCAAGACTGGTGAGAAAGCCACGTGGGGCATCGCTTCGCCGTGGTGTGATTACTCCGGCACGCGCGACGGCGTTACGGAAGGCGTTGCTATCTTGCAGCATCCGGCCAACCGCTGGTTCCCATCCAGATGGTTCACACGCGACTACGGGTTCTTCTCACCGACGCCGATGTTCTGGTTAAAGGACGACCGTCTGGAATTAGCCAAGGGCGAGAAGCTGACTTTACGCTACCTGGTTGTCGTCCACACAGGAAGCGCCGAAGAGGCAGACATACAGGGCATATTCGAGCGGTACAAGAAGACTGCCGGTTCGCTGTGGGATTCAAAGGCGACAGATTAAGAGCGATGATCTCGGAGTTTTCGCCATTCTCGGCCATCAGATTCGATAAGCCAATCGGCCTGCGGAAAGCTGCTGCTGCCTGCAGGATACTCGTGCGGCGCTGAATCATCGTTCTGCCAGGCTTGGAGTACAGGCGACAACAATCGCCAGGCAACTTCAACACCGTCGAATCTTGTAAACAGGGTCTGGTCACCAATCATACAGTCCAGAAGCAATCTCTGATATGCCTCGGGCACATTAACGCCGAACACATTTTGGTAACTGAAACTCATATTCAATGTGCCCATGCAGACCTTTGAGCCGGGACGCTTTGCCTGAAAGCTCAGTGAAATACCTTCCTGCGGTTGTATATTCAGCGCAAGTACATTCGGCGGCATGTCATCCAGGCCGACCGAGATGAACATAGAATGGGGCACCTTTTTGAAAGTAATCGCGATCTCCGTATCCTTCTTTGCGAGCCTCTTTCCGGTCCGCAGGTAGAAGGGGACACCCTTCCATCGCCAATTGTCTATGAACAACTTGGCAGCAACAAAGGTCTCGGTGTGGGATTCGGGATCTATTGCGGGCTCTTGGCGATAGCCGACAACTTCTTTGCCGTCTATCATGCCGGGACCGTACTGGCCCCGCACGATCAGGCTGTCCAGCTCATCCAGTTTGAACGGGCGGATCGAACGCAGGAGCTTGACCTTTTCGTCACGGATGTGGTCGGCTTCAAACGATACCGGCGGCTCCATCGCAACTAAGGCAAGCATCTGAAGCATGTGATTCTGAAAAATATCCCGAAGGGCGCCAGCCTTGTCGTAATAGCTGCCGCGGTGCTCCACGCCAAGAGCCTCAGCTATGGTGACCTGGACACTGTCTACATAATTGCGATTCCAAACAGGCTCGAAAATGGCGTTGGCAAAGCGAAACATCAAGATGTTCTGGACGGTTTCCTTGCCGAGGTAGTGGTCGATGCGATAGATTCGCGACTCGTCAAAGCACCGACTGATTGTGCTGTTCAATTCAACAGCACTTTGCAAGTCTCTGCCAAAGGGTTTTTCCACAACCAATCTGGGCTGGTGCTTGCGATCAGGCTCATCGGTACAGGATAGTCTTGCTGAGGTGAGATGCTCGACTATGGTGCCATATAGAAAGGGTGGTACCGCAAGGTAGAAGATGGTACTTCCATCAACTTTGTGCTTCTTGTTTAACTGAGCGAGTTTGGCCTTGATGTTGGTATAAAACGAAGCGTCTGCGTAATCGCCGCTTACGTAATAGAGCTTTCTGACAAAAGGTACAGCCGCTTTCAGTGACATGTCGGCGGTGTTTTGCTCTATACTTGCTTCAGCGATCCGGCGGAAATCTTGATCCGAGAGTTTCTTTCTGCCGCAGCCAACCAGGAAGAATCGCTCGGTGAGTAAGCCGTGGTCAAAGATCTGTGCGAGACTTGCAAGCAGCTTTCTGTGAACGAGGTCCCCCGATGCGCCAAAAACCACCATAGCGCACGGTTGAGCTGCTACTTCGGCACAGACAATATCCTCTGGGGCTACGGATAGCCGAATTTCTGGCATTACTACTATTCCTTTCGGCCGCCAGCACCCTGTATCGTGTTTGGCGCACCACGTAGTCTACTTAGACCCCAGGTGAAGGGTCACGCAGCTTTTGGGCGGCTGGGTCTAATCTTCGATTGGCTCAAACTCGTCTTTGCCGGCTCCGCAATCAGGGCAGACCCAATCGGCTGGCACATCCTCAAAGGCGGTGCCAGCTTCCACGCCGTTATCAGGGTCACCCACAGCGGGGTCATAAACATATCCACACATAAGACATTTGTATTTTTTCATACTTCGAACTCCTGCTTGCAATTTAGATTTTGCCTCTTTACTAATATATGTTGCAGCACTTTTTGGCGTTCTACCGTGCTTGACGTCACGGTAATACGCGTACGTCATGGGCTCCTTGCTATCATCAAGCGTCTGGCAGGCGACAATTCTGGCTATGAGTAAGGTGTGTGTGACAACCTCAATCGCCTTAGTGACTTCCGCTTCAATGAAGCCCGCCGTGTGATCAAGGACTATGGGCGCACCGGTATGACCGATTCTATATCTTACCTTGTCGAATTTGTCTATGTCTCTTCCAGACCTGAAACCAAACCTGCCGATAAAAGGCATCGGCGCATCTTCGCAAAGAATAGAGACAGCGAAGACTTTACTATCGGCAATGTATTCATGGGTCAGACATCCACGGTTGACGCTCAGCGCCACCATGGGTGGCTCAGGCACTATTTGAAATACAGTATTTACAATGCAACCATTGAATCTGTCATCTTTTTTCGAACTTAGTATGCACATCGCATAGCTTAGATTGAACAAGGATTCAAGATCCAACATCAGTATCTCCCCACTCGACCCAACTTCCAAGACTTAGCCCGTGCCGGAACTTACTCAACTACTTCAACGCCGTCAGTTTTTCGTTCAAAGTAGCAATATGCCCGAACTCTTCTTTGATTATGGCCTCAACTTTGTCCTTGCCGGCTTTGCGTGAGACAGCCTCTTTAAGACCAACATAGAATGCGATAGAGTCTTTCTCAACGCCGATAGCCATCTTTAAAATATCCTCGGCTGAATCCTTGCTCGCCAGTTGTTCTGTAGGATCAGCTTTGACGTTAAAAACGTGCCCATCAGCCATTACGCGCAGATACATCTGCGCTTCATTATCAGGGTCGAAGACAACCGATTCCTGTTCGCTGGCCGAAAGCTCGGCCCGTATAGCAGCGAAGGTCTTCTCGTGTTCATCTTCCATGGCCGCAAGGTCAAGCAGCACGTCGCGCACGGTTGGGAACTTTTTTGCCGCAGCCCGGTAAAACCTGGCTCCATTTCTTTCGATCTGCTCAGCCATTTCAAAAACTTCATCTGCGTTAAAGGGCATACCCATTATTATTCTCCTTCCAGTTGCGAGGCTGAAATATTCTCTTGCGCTGGATATACAAGATCAGCACTTAGGCTCCTTGGGCCGTCGCTTTAGCCCTATCTTCCTGGGACATTGCCGCCAATTTTTTGACTTTCTTGACATCCAGACCCAGCCCTTCGGCCACACGTTGGCCATAGTCAGGATCTGCCTTGTAGAACAATGCGGTCTGGCGCAATTGGATTCGTTTCTCGGCACCACTGAGGTGACTTACAATGTTACCGACAAGGTGATCGCGGTCTTCATCGGTCATGACGTCGCGGTAGAGGTTGCCGGCCTGTATGAAATCGTCGTTGGGGTGCGTGTAGGCGTGGCGGGCTGCCTGGCCGGATACCTCAAATGGTGGCTCCAACGAATCCGGGTCCGGCGCAGGCCCCCCAACGCTGTTGGGCCAGTAATTTGGACCGCCGCCGCCGTTATCGTCAACACGCATGAAACCATCTCGTTGGTAGCTATTCTCGGAGGTGCCCTTGGGCGAGTTTACCGGTATAAGGTGATAGTTGGGCCCCAAACGGTGGATGTGCGCATCGTGGTACGAGAAGATGCGTGCCTGCAACATCTTATCCGGCGAGGCAGCGATTCCGGGGACCAAATTACCGGGGCAGAAAGCGGCTTGTTCAACCTCGGCGAAGTAGTTCTTGGGGTTGCGATTAAGGACCATGCGACCCACCTCGATTGGGGGAAAATCGCCGTGGGGCCAGACCTTGGTTATATCAAAGATGTCAAATCGATAATCTTTTGCTTGTTCCGGCGTCATGATCTGCACCTGTAGCGTCCAGCTCGGGTATTCGCCGCGCTCGATAGAATCATACAAATCTCGCGTGGCGTGGTCAGGGTGCTCACCTGACATGCGGATCGCCTCGTCTCTTGTAAGGTTCTTTATGCCTTGGTCGGTTTTGAAATGATATTGCACCCAGAAATACTTACCCTTTTCATTGTACCACTTGAAGGTATGACTGCTATAGCCGTTCATATGGCGGTAAGCGGCAGGTGTGCCCCGGTCGGAGAAGAGAATCGTCACCTGGTGGATTGATTCCGGAGTCAGTGAGAGGAAGTCCCAGAACATGTCAGGGTCGGGGCAGTTGGTGGCCGGGTTCCGTTTCTGGGTGTGGATGAAATCCGGAAACTTTAGAGGGTCACGGATGAAGAAGACCGGCGTGTTATTGCCAACCATGTCGTAGTTGCCATCCTCCGTGTAGAACTTGACCGCGAAGCCGCGGGGGTCGCGTGCGGCGTCGGCCGAGCCCTTCTCGCCGCCGACAGTTGAGAATCGGACAAAAACTTCAGTCCGCTTACCCACTTTGGAAAGAAACTTGGCCTTGGTAAATTTAGTTACGTCTGATGTGACTTCGAAATATCCGCCCGCTCCGGCACCCTTTGCATGCACTACCCGCTCAGGGATGCGTTCACGGTCGAAATGCGCTAGTTTTTCCAGAAGATGGGCATCTTGCATTAGAACCGGTCCGCGGCTACCAGCAGTCATGCTGTTCTGATCGTCACCAACCGGTATCCCAAATGCAGTGGTCAACTTTTTTGAATCAGTCATTTTCGAACCTCCCTTCTCGATTAATGAGAGTTCGCATCTTAGCCACACAACACTTGAGCCAAGCTACGTTGTATGGCCATATCCTCACCATAATTTCATATTCATACTTGTTCGGCTACGCGGTTCAGCCGCATTGCTGATAAGATATCACATCCGTTCTCGAAATTCAGGCTTAGAGGTTGCTTGGCGACGGAACTTTGGGCCGTCTTGTTCAATTTTGATGGCCGTCCCGAAGATTTCATCATCAGCGAAGATAATAACCATCGTTATTCACCTCCAGTTGCAGGGGGCGTGAATACTCGCTGGCCCATTTCACGATCAATCATAAACATTGCACCTGGAGCGCCCTCTGCCATCTTTAGCTGCTGGACCACAGCGTCGGCGGATGTCTCTTCTTCGACCTGCTCGTTGACAAACCATTGCAAGAATGTGTTAGCCGCATGATCTTTCTCTTTGATAGCCAAATCCAGTAAATCATTAATACGCCCCGTGACAAGCTGCTCATGTTTGTAAGCGGCCTCGAAGGCGGCTAATGGCGATTTCCACTTTGCCTGTGGCTCGTCTATTGCTTTTAGAATGACTCGACCGCCTCGCTCGTTTATGTAATCGTACATCTTCATTGCGTGCATGACCTCTTCCTGCGTCTGGACTCTCATCCAGGTTGCAAAGCCAGGCAGATTCACGGACTCAAAGTAGGCGACCATCGAAAGGTACAGATAGGCCGAGTATAATTCTGCGTTAATCTGGTCATTCAAAGCTGCTTCCATTTTTTTGCTGATCATGTTACTTGCCCTCCCATAATCCATGCAGATTACAATGCTCCCGAGCGGTGATTGTGTCAGCCTCGACGCCGAATACCGCCTCAGGCGCTTCAACCGGTTTTAGAAACTGTCGATATGCCTTGCCGTCAGCAAGAATCTCGATCCACTCAATCCGGTGTTTCGCCTCCATTGGATGAGGCACGCTGCCGACCTTTACTTTGACGCCGCCATCGATCTTTTCAATCACGGGCACGTGTTTCTCTTTGCCCTCATCGGCGGTCTTTGCGACAAGGTTTTCCATCGGCTTGTTGCAGCAGACCAACTGGCCGACACCACCGTGAAGTACTTCGACGATATTGCCGCAGACCGAACACTTATAGATTTGAAGTTTCTCAGCCATGATTCTTCCCTTTCATAATCCCGTAATCCCCATTTGCTTTATTCAGGTGCAACATATTCTACTCTAATCGACGACCTTAAGTTCCTTATGTCTGACTAAGATTTTATCAGCCAGTCTGTCCAAGGCCACAAAATCATCATCCTTAGGATAGCCTTTGGCCACCACCGGCTCAAGGATTTCAACTTTCAGGTTCGCAAGCAGCCCTGCGACCTGTTCAACCATTTTACCGCCCCAGCCATACGAGCCGATAAGCGAGGCAAATTTTGTCTTGGGCCTAAGCGCGTTTGCCAAAATCGCAGCATAGGCAACCACTGGATGCGCGCCGGTCAAAACCGTCGGAGAGCCAAGCACAATCGTAGCGGCATCGACAAGTGCAATTGCCAGTTTGCCAATGTCAGTCGCCGCAAGATCAAATTGCTTCACCGTGATGCCTCGTTCAATCAGGGCATCCACCAAATGCTCGACCATTTTCTTGGTGCTGCCGTGCATCGAAATATACGGCAGTACCACTTCGTTCTTGACACAGTCGCTTACCCAGTTTTTGTAGGCATCAATGATAAATTCCGGCCTGTCATAGACAGGGCCGTGGCTTGGGGCAATCATGTCGATTTGCAGGGGCTTTATCTTGTCCAAGTTCTTTTTTATCGCGGTTCTGAAAGGCATCATTATCTCTGCGTAGTACCTTTTCGCAGCTTCATAAACGACTGGCTCATGGTTCACGAACAGGCTGCTTGTTGCCAGGTGTGAGCCAAAGAAATCGCAGGGAAAAAGTATCTTATCCTCCTGCAAATATGTGCCTAAAGTCTCTGGCCAGTGAACCCATGGAATATAGACAAACTGCAGGGTCTTATCACCCAAAGAAAGCGTTTGACCGTCGTCAACCGTGATAAATCTGTCTTGCTCAATCTCCAATAAATCAATGAGCATCCCTTTGCACTTTGGATTTGTAATCACCTTTGCATCAGGGTACAGCGTTAATACATCGGGTATACCGCCGGAATGGTCCTGTTCGCCATGGTGAGCAACAATATAGTCAATTCTGTCGGTGCCAACCTTGAGGAGATTATCGACGAGGACGTCCGTCTTGGTGGGGTCGACTGTATCAAGAAGCGCCACCTTGTCGCTGCCTTTGATCAGGTAGGCGTTGTAGCTTGTGCCATCTGGAAGCGGAATCAGCGCATCAAACAATCTCCTATCCCAGTCAATTGCGCCGACAGCGTAGACATTCCGTGTTAGCTGCCTCATCTCGGTGCTCCTTCAGCCGCCTTAAGTGCCGCTTCGTAATCCGGCTCGTTTGTCAACTCGTCAACTATCTGTGTGTAGCGGATAATGCCCGCTTTGTCTACCACGAATACCGCCCGTGCTAAGAGCCGCAGTTCCCTGATAAGCACGCCGAACGCCATCCCAAAGCTCGCATCGCGGTGGTCTGACAACGTCTGAACGTTGTTTGCACCAGCCGTACCGCACCAGCGTTTCTGAGCGAATGGAAGGTCCATACTAATTGTCAGGACGACTACATCCTCTCCGAGCTTGCCGGCTTGCTCGTTGAATCGGCGCGTCATTGTATCGCACACGGAGGTATCCAGGGACGGCACAGATGTGACAATGCAGACCTTGCCGCGAAATGATGCGAACTTGACTGACGACAAATCATTCGCCAGAACGTCAAAATCCGGAGCTGAGTCACCGACCTTGACCTGGTTGCCGACCAATGTCAAGGGATTGCCCTTCATCGTTACTACGACTTCCTTGTCTTGCATGATTCCACCTCACCACTGTCAAAGTTTGCCGCTGCTATGGCTCGCCTTGCCGAAATAAGCATCCCGAAATTCTGCCAGTGTAGACCTGAGTTTCTCAACATATCCAACATCCGTGGTTTGCTTTGCCTTCATCGAGTAGACCAGCATCTCGTGCAGCAGAGTTAGCTTCTTGACATATTCATCGTGCGCTTTGACATCGCCTTCAGGGGGCAGCGTTAGTCGTTGGGCCATAAAATAATAAGTGACTATTTCGCTAAGTTCATCAGCATGCTCATCTTTATTCTGAACCCAGCGGACAATCTGATTCATGTTCGGCTTGTCCTGGCCGGACAATTCCGTTACAAGCTTCATCGATTTTTCGATCGTTGTGATGTGCTCAGCGATCATATCGAATCGCATCTCGTCGCCGTAAATGCCGCAGGGTACTTGACAGTGCGAGTACGCTATCGAAGCAAAGACAATGGCCGAGACAAAAACCGCGCCCCAAGAAAGGCTTTTCCTGACTGTCTGTCTCATTTCTAATCCCCTTGCTCTTGTTGCTTGGTTTAATAATTCGTTGCTTCCAACTCGTAATGGCTTATTGGGTGTGCACACGCCGGGCAGACTTCTGGCGGTTCGGTCCCTTCGTGTACGTAGCCACAATTCCTGCAAACCCACCTGACCGGTTTTTCACGCTTAAACACGGTGCCGTTCGTTATGTTTTTTGCGAACGCCAGGTATCGCTTTTCGTGGCGTTTCTCAGCAACGGCGATCTTCCTGAATACCGTGGCAATCTCGGCGAATCCCTCTTTCTCCGCTACTTCCGCGAAGCCGGGATACATCTCGGTATGTTCGTAATTCTCACCGGCTGCCGCTTCCTTCAGGTTCTCAAGCGTATTGGCAATTATGCCAGCCGGAAATGCTGCCGCGATCTCAACCTCCCCGCCTTCCAGGAATTTGAATTCGCGCTTTGCATGCTCTTTTTCCTGGTCAGCCGTTTCAGTAAATATAGCAGCTATTTGCTCATAGCCCTCTTTTCGAGCTTGGCTGGCAAAATACGTATAGCGGTTTCGCGCCTGAGATTCACCCGCGAACGCAGCCAACAAATTCTTTTCAGTCTCCGTGCCTTTAAGATTCATAACAGGCTCCTTTCACATAAATCTTCGGTAATTCTGAGGAATGCTCTCTTATCAACCCACGTCTTTTCTGCACAAATCGCAAATACCGTTAAAGCATACTGTCTTGCTCAACACAGTAAATCTTTTGCTGATACGCTTTGGAACAGGTACATTGTCAAAGGGTTCGTGATGAAAATCAATAATTCTTTTGCACTTGACGCACTTAAAATGCTGATGGTTCTCCAGGTTTCCATCATACCTTCTGGCATCACCCGAACCCTCAACAACGAACGCTACACCGATTTCAGTCAAAGTTAGTAAGGTCCTGTTGACCGTATCCAGCGAAATGCTGGGAAAAACCGGTCTTAGCTTCCGAAAAATCGCTTGTGCCGACGGATGTTCATTTTCTTGGATTAGTATATTATAGACTGCCATCCGTTGCGGAGTAACCTTTAGACCTGCCGCACGACACCTTGCCTGGAAAGCATCCATCTTTCTTTTCAGTTCATTATTTTTTCCACAACCAGCGTTCTCTGACATGGAATACCCCACTGGACAGGAGTACCGGATTTACGTTTCAATTCATTATGGGCCGGCTCACATACTGCTTCGGTTCCCAGCGAGCTTAATCGTAGCTACTACATAGTTCTTACTCCTATTTGCGCTCGTTGTTTATACTTTTTCAAAAAATTTTTCAATCATTTAGCTCTAAATCCCCGTGCAGCTCACGAAACCTCAATCTCCTGAACCGAGATTGGCACTGACCTTATAGCGCAATCATATTTTTGTCATCTACTCATGTATTCTGTGACTCCCATGAGGGTCAGGTAACAGAAGCAGTTCCTGCCTATCGCAAGAACTTGGCCATCTGTAGGGTCATGTGTCCAATTACTAACGTTAGGTAGTTTGGTATAACGTTGCTAATGGCGGACAACCCACCAGACGTCCGCTTTTTGACAGAGATCATTGGTCGGCAGCGCCGAGTCTCCCAATGCTGGGCCGAAAGGAACGCAAAGACGCCTCTTGAAAGCAAAGCGCATGGCTGTAAAATAACACAAATGGGAGCTGAAATCGCTCGCCAATCCGATACTAAATTGTCTTGCTCTTGCTGAAGGCGTGGACGTGGGCCTGCGTGCAGCAAGGAAATGATTCTGTGGCTCCAAGGTGCTGTCTGCCGAGCGGACAAATACCGTTTCCCAATATGTGCCAGAGCATAATATAATAACGTAGAATTCGTGTTAGAGGCGAAAAGCGAACCTCGGATGTAGATTAAGGTAGGAGAGCAAAGAATGTACTCGCGCCAGTTCCTGGAACAGCTTTATCGCACGCTCTACACGATTCGCGTGTTTGAGACACAGTGTATTAGGCTGTACCGGCAGGGTTTGATAATAGGCTATTTTCATCCTTATTTGGGCGAAGAGGCTGTTGCCGCTGGTGTGTGCGCTTCGCTGCGGGAAGATGATTACATTGTCAGCACACATCGCGGGCATGGTCACTGCATTGCAAGAGGTGGCGAGCTGAAGAGAATGATGGCCGAAGTTCTGGGAAGGGAAGCCGGCTACTGCCGGGGCCGCGGTGGTTCGATGCACATCGCTGACATGACTAAAGGAAATATCGGGGCAAACGGCATCGTTGGCGGTGGAATACCTATCGGTGTTGGCGCCGGAGTCGGCATAAGCGTTCGAGGTTCGGACCAGGTGGTGGTGATTTTCTTTTCGGATGGGGCTTGTAACAACGGAGTCTTTGCAGAGTCGTTGAACCTGGCAGCAATTTGGGACCTGCCGGTCGTATTCCTTTTAGAGAATAATCAATATGCGGTCTCAAGCCCAATCGAGCAGATGAGTCGAATCCCCGACCTGTACAGACGTGCGGAGGGCTATGGGGTTCAAGCCTGTGGCGTGGATGGAAATGATGTTCTCGCCGTCTATGAGAAAGCCAAAGAAGCTGTGCAAACTTGTCGCCAAGGCAAAGGGCCGGTGCTGATCGAAGCGAAGACGTATCGGCACGGCGGACATCACGTGAATGACCCAGGGCTGTATATGCCCAAAGAGCAACTGGAGTATTACAAGGCCAGAGATCCTGTCAGGATTGGGCGCGAGTATTTGCTGGAACAGAGGAAGTGTACAGAGCAGGAAGTATTGGCGATAGAGCAGGAGATCAACTCTCAGATGGAGGAGGCAATCGAATTTGCCAAGAATAGCCCCGAACCATCTGTAGAAAAGTTTTTGGAAGAGGTTGGACAGAATTGAACAGCGTTCAGACGAATTCAGACGGTCAAGCTGGCCGCCAGATTATGTATCGAGAGGCTCTCAATGAGGCGCTTCGAGAGGAGATGCACCGCGACGAGACTGTCTTTTTGATGGGCGGGGGTATAGGTCAACGCGGCGGCTCCTATAAGGTGACCGTTGGGCTGCTGGATGAATTTGGGCCCCGGCGAGTGAAGGATACACCCATATCGGAAGCGAGCTTTACCGGGGCGGGAGTCGGCGCGGCTATCACGGGAATGCGTCCTGTTGTTGAGATACTGTTTATTGATTTCACTTCTCTGATTATTGACCAGATTGTAAATCAGGCTGCTAAGTACAAATTCATAAGTGGTGGCAAAGGCAGGGTTCCGATGGTGCTAAGGACTCAGGGAGGCAGCGGCAAGGGCCTGGCAGCCCAGCATTCGCAGAGCCTCGAAGCCTGGTTTTATCACATTCCCGGGCTTAAGGTTGTGATGCCTTCCACGCCCTATGACGCCAAGGGCCTGCTCAAAAGCGCGATAAGGGACGATGACCCCGTGATCTTCATCGAGCATAAGCTGCTATACATGACAAAGGGGCCGGTTCCTCAAGAGGAGTACACAATTAAGCTTGGAGTAGGTGACATTAAACGGCGGGGTGACGATGTGACAATTGTTGCGTGGTCCAATATGGTGGGCCGTTCACTTTCGGCTGCAGAAAAACTTGCCCGGCAGGGAATTGAAGCTGAGGTGATTGACCCACGGACACTGGTGCCTCTGGACAAGGAGCTTATTATCGAGTCGGTGAAAAAGACCGAACACCTGGTCATTGTTCAAGAGGCTGTCCGTCGCGGTGGGGTCGCTTCTGATATAGCATCGATTGTTCAGGCGGAGGCGTTCGACTCGCTCGATGCTCCTATTGAGATAGTAGCTGGGAAGAATACGCCAATACCATTCAATTTTAATCTTGAGAAGGCTTCGGTGCCGCAGGAAAACGACATCATAGAAGCTGTGAAAAGGGCCTTGGGCGCGTAGAAAATATTGGACAGGAAGGAGACCGATGCCGCTCGAGAATATGAAGAATATGCTCGCGAAGGCCTCAGCCGGCAAATACGCCGTTGGCGCCTTCAATATTCTTGATTACAACTCTGCGAAAGCTGTAGTCAGTGCTGCAGAAGAGACAAATGCTCCGGTCATTATTCAGACGTCAGCTAAGACGGTCATATTCTGGGGCAGCTCAGCGATTATATCGTGGGTGAGGGAACTTACCGGCTCATCGAAGGTGCCGATCGCTCTGCATCTTGACCACTGCAAAGACTTGAATCTCATAAAGGAGTGTATCGGCTCCGGCTGGACATCCGTGATGATTGATGCATCGGCAAAGACATTTGAGGAAAACCTTGCTTTGAGTCGGCAGGTTGTGGAGATGGCTCGGCCCAAAGATGTCACTGTGGAGGCTGAGCTTGGAGCCATTGTCGGTGTGGAGGATGAAATCCATGTAAAGGAGCAAGATGCCCATCTGGCAGATCCGCAACAAGCGATAGAATTCTGCTCGCAGGTAGAGCCGGACTGCTTCGCACCGGCCATCGGGACTGCCCACGGCGTATACAAAGGTGAGCCAAAGATCGCCTACGACAGACTCGAAGAGATTGCCACAAGGGTTGGGGTTCCGATAGCTTTACACGGCGGGACAGGACTTGCAGATGAAGTTTTCAAAAAGTGTATCTCTCTCGGCTGTGCGAAGGTGAACATATCGACCCAGCTCAAATATGCCTTTATCGATGGTTTTGTGGCCTATCACAGTGAAAACAAGAGCGAATATAATCCTCTTAAAGTCATCGGGGCTCAGTTTGATAAACTACAAGAAGGTATTGTTGAAAAGATAAATCTGTTCGGCAGTGCCGGGAAGGCTTAGCGAGGAAGAATGTGCAATGGCTACGGCGGTCCTGATGCCACAGGTGGGACAGGATATAAAGACGGCCAAGATAATTGAATGGCTGAAAAAGGAAAACGACCATATCGAGAAGGGCGACATAATCGCTACCGTAGAATCGGACAAGGCAGCGTTCGATGTGGAGGCTTATGATTCCGGCGTGCTGCTAAAGATACTGCATCCTAAGGGCGAAGAGGTAGAAGTTCTTACGCCCATTGCATACCTTGGCCAACCTGGTGAAAGAATTGAAGAGATCGCCGCCCTTCAAAAGCGTACAGACAGGGCAACGAAAGAAGGCTCTGTGGGCAAGACTGTGCCCGGGCAAGCAACAGAAACTAAGGGCGGAGTCGCTGCTTCACCGTCTGCGCGTAAGCTTGCACGCGAGAAAGGTATCAGCCTTGACGCGATTGCCGGCACAGGTCCTGGCGGAAGAATAACCAGGAAGGATGTGCTTGCTGCATTCTCTGCTGGCGCCGGTAGGACCGAGCTTGCCGCTGGAGATGTTGCCGTGCCGTTTTCGCCTATGCGTGCTCGGATTGCGGAGCGCTTGACGCGTAGCAGCCAGACCATTCCACATCTTTATCTGTTGATAGATGTAGATATGTCACATGCTCTGGCGTGGAGGCAGCAGTACAATCAAAAGAGCAAAACGCGAGTGACTGTGACGGATATGATAATCAAAGCTGCGGCTGTTGCGCTTTGCGAATTCAGAAAGCTCAACGCGCACGTCGATGCAGACAAGATTATCCTGAAAAAGGCGATAAACATCGGCGTTGCGGTGGCAGTTGACGAGGGGCTCATCGTTCCTGTCGTTGCCGAGGCTGACCAAAAGAATATCGCCGAGATTAGCACGGCTTCCCGGCAGAATGCCGAGGCTGCCAGAAGGGGCAAGCTGAAACCACAAAGGCCGAGTACATTCACAATAAGCAATCTCGGCATGTATTCGGTCGACACGGTCCTGCCCATCATTAATCCGCCCGAAGTTGCCATTTTGGCCGTCGGGAGGATAGCCAAGAGGCCGGTTGCGGTTGGTGATGACGTAGGTCTTGGGGAGATAATGACGATGACGCTGGGATGCGACCATCGCGCGGTTGATGGTACTTATGCGGCACGATTCCTCGAAAGAATTAAGCACCATCTTGAGAATGCGACTTTGTTAGAGGGTTAGATATGGCAAAACGGCTTAAGGCATTGATCTTCGATTGTGATGGTGTTTTGGCTGACACCGAACGGGACGGACATAGAGTGGCTTTTAACAAGGCATTCGCCAAGAAGGGCTACAATGTTGAGTGGGATGTAGAGTTGTATGGAGAGCTACTGGAGGTTGCTGGTGGAAAGGAGCGAATGAGACACTACTTTGAACAGACGGGTTGGCCTGAAGGTTGTGCTGGCAAAGACAGTCTGATTAAGGAACTTCATAAACTGAAAACGGACTTTTACATGCAGATTATAGAATCTGGTGAACTGCCAACTCGGCCGGGTGTTGCAAGGCTGGTCGATGAGGCTATAGCTGAAGGAATTACTCTGGCTGTATGCTCTACCTCAAACGAGCGTGCTGTCAATCTTGGGGTTGAAAAGCTTCTTGGTCCAGAGCGCAAGGCCAAATTCGATTCGATATTGGCTGGCGATGTAGTCCCAAAGAAGAAACCCGACCCGGAGATTTACAATCTTGTCTTGGAGAAGCTTAATCTGGAGGCAGACGAATGTGTTGTGATTGAAGACAGCCGTAACGGATTACTTGCGGCAAAAGCCGCAGGCATATATTGCGTCATAACGACGAACGGGTACACGGAGAACGAGGATTTTGTGGAAGCGGATCTGGTGGTTTGCGAACTTGGTGATCCGCCGAACGTTCAAGTGGATTTGCAGACAATCAAGAATATGGTGGAGCGAAGCTAATACTTGTCTGGAAAAGTGCAATGAAGCTGTACTTGGATATCGGAGATGTTGAGGCGGCACGCAAGGCGTATGATACAGGTCTAATAGACGGCGTGACAACTGATCCGAGCCATATTGCGAAAACCGGGAAAAGGTCTGTCGGTGTTGTCAAAGAAATGTGCTCGGTCGTGCCTGGTCCGATGAGTGTTGGGGCTGGGGCTGAAACGGCGGAGGATTTGATGGAAAAAGCCCAGCGGATTGCCGGCCTTGCGCCAGAGTAACTTATGAAAAAGACGGTACTTGCGTTTGGTGAAGTGCTATGGGACATACTGCCCTCGTGTACTGTCCTTGGAGGTGCTCCGTTCAATTTCACGTATCGAGTAAATTCGCTCGGCGATACGGGATTGACGGTAAGCCGGCTTGGTCGGGACGAACTGGGCCAAAAGGCATTCGACAAGGTTGTGTCACTTGGACTTGACACGCGATTTCTCCAGTGGGACGACAGCTTTCCGACCGGTACTGTTGAGGTCAGCTTCGACGAAGAGAATAATCCGGACTATGTTATCATCCCACAGGTCGCTTACGACCGAATCGAGTTGACTGATGCACTTGCTGAGGCTGCAGCAAGCGCTGATTGCCTGTGTTTCGGCACTCTGGCGCAGAGAGCCGAGAAATCACGCAAGAGCATCGAGCGGCTTTTGGAAAACTCGCAGAAGAGCCTCAAATTCCTTGACATAAACCTGCGGAAAAAATGCTACAACTTGGACACGGTTACTTTCTCGCTTGAGAAAGCGGATGTTCTCAAACTGAACGAAGATGAGGCCCATCAGCTCGGCGAGATGTTGGGGGTATCTCATCGGAATCTTCCGGAATTTTGCACTGAAATGTTACAGAAATGGTCGCTCAAAGACTGCCTGGTAACACTCGGTGAGAAGGGCGCGTTTGCGATGTCCGCTGAAGGCGATAATGTGTACGTTCCAGGGTACAAGATTACACTTGCCGATTCTCTCGGCTCCGGAGACGCCTTTTCAGCCGGCTTTGTGTATAAGGTCCTGCGTGGCGCAAGCCTTGCATCTGCGTGTGAGTTTGGCAACGCATTGGGTGCTATTGTTGCCACGCAAACAGGAGGTACTTTTCCGGTTGAGCAGGCCGAAGTTAGCAAATACCTGAGCAACGGGTACGAACGCATCATTCATCCTGAGCTTGAGAGTTTCCTCAGTTAATAAGGTAACGCAAATGGTTGGAACCACAAGATGTCTGCTTGTGTTCTCGATTGCCGTGTTGATGTTACACGGTGAGGTCCTTTCCGAGCCGGTGCCTGGTGACGTTTTTCGTGAGTATATGTGGTACAACAAGGATGGCGATGCTGGCGAGGCTTTGCGTGTAGGAGGCAAACTTGGCTACAAGGGTCGTGTCACTTTAGAGCATGATTTGGACTTGGAACATGCGATCAAAGCTGCGGTTGTAATCGAGAAGATTCTGTGTCACGATGGTACCAAGGGCCTTGCCATCCAGATCAACGATAACGATTGGCTTGAAATCCCTGAAGCCCCGAGGATACCTTATCCCCAATGGGAATATCAACACCATATTTATCCGATAGTCCACGTCCCGCTATCATTTCTGAGAAGCGGTGCCGGCAATAGCTTTCAAATGAAAGTCAGTCCGAAGCACTCCTGGAAGTGGCCGCAGAATCTTATCAACGGCGTGCACTTTCGCATTTACTATGATCCGGAGAAAAAGGCACATCCGACCGGCAAGATAACGTCCCTTAAGTCTGCCGATACCATCGGGTTGAAAACGCAGTTGCATGTTAAGGCAAGAAGTCCGAATGGCAAAATCAAACAGGTGGACTACGTTGGTCACTACTACGATGCAAACTTCAAGGGCGATGGCAACTACCGGCAATGGCATTATCACTTCTTTCATGGCAAGATTATGCACCATCTTGGGTCGGCGACTACTGACCCTTATAGTGTGACCTGGGATACGTCATGGGTGCCCGACCAGAAAGAACCCATGCAGATTGCAGCGAGAATCATTGACGAGATTGGGATGATTTATATGACAGAAACCGTCGCAGACCTTCGATTGGCGCGTCCAGGTATTTCTGTTGAGCTATGCAAACCTTACAACGTCCCTGAGAGGTGGGTGACAAGAGCCGGTGACAAGCAGGAGAACTTCGACGTGACCGGCGATCTGAACAAAGCAGTGGCCGCTCAACTGGTGTGGGTGAGCTGGAGCCCCGGTTATTTGAATGGCATATATATCAATGACCGCAAAGTCTTTGACAGGGAGGGGCCAAAGTACCAATACTACGCGCACCGTGTAGCCATAGAGGACCTGAGCTGTCTCAAACATGGCGTCAATGTTCTCAAGACAGCTATGACGCCGAAGATCGACGGCAGAACGGTACACGGCATGGAGGTGAATTGGCCCGGCATCATGGTATTAATCCAATACAAGGATGATTAGAAGCAATGGTGGGCCGAGCCCGCCCTACTATTCAAGAAAGCGAGGCTGCCATGAACAAGATATGTATGGGCATATGGGGTATGACAAATCTCCGAGACCGTTTCAATGTGAATGGCTTTGGCAAAGAAGTTGGGGTTATGGACCGTGTCAAAAAGGTGGGCGAAACAGATGGCGTCGATGGAATCGAACTGCACGTGCCTACCGAGATTGATGACAAGAACGCGGATGAGATTGAAAAGTTGCTGAAAGATTACAACTTGCAGATGGTCCAGCTATGCGGCCATACGTGGACAGAGAAGCAGTATAAGTTTGGCGCCCTCGGCGATACGGACCCTGAAGTCCGCTCTGCTGCAATAGAGCGAGTCAAGTGGGCGCTGGATATGGGAGCACGGTTCGATGTGCCCATCAGCGTGTTATGGCCTGCGACGGATGGCAACGATTTTCCACTGCAAACGGATTACGTGGCCCTTTACGATCGTTATGTGGATTCCGTCCGTCAAATCCTCGATTATCTACACGAGAACAACTACAAGACCAAGGTATGCATCGAGCCGAAACCGTTCGAGCCTCGCTCGTGGATTATGATGGGGACAACGGCAGCGGCACTTAGCATCGTCCAGGAAGTCAATGACCCCAGCTTCGGAATCAACATCGACGTCGGGCACAGCTTGATTGCAAAGGAGAATGTTGAGGACATGTTTTCTCTGGTGCTGCGGGCGAAGAAGCTGTTCCACACACATTTTGATGATAACGATCAGCAGGCTGACTGTGATATCCCACCTGGCTGTGCGAATCTTATCCGCCTGGTCAGCATCATGTACGTGCTCGATCAGGAGGGGTACGACGGCTGGCTCGGCCTGGATTTGTTTCCATATCGGGATGACCCATTAGATTTTATGAAGCTGTCGGTGGAAAATCTGAGATTTGCGCATAGCGTTGTTGACTTGATGAATAAAAAGGGAGCCAAAGAATTGCGTGCCAAGGGTACGGATGGCCCTGCCATGTCCAGATTGATACGAGATTGTGTCAGAGAAGCGAAATAAGCAGGGTAGCATGAGAAAGATGAAAGGTCCGGGAATTTTTCTCGCCCAATTTTTGCGGGACGAACGATCTTGCAACAACCCGGAGGACTTCGGCAGGTGCGTGGCAGCCTGCTTTACTGATCCTCAACAGTGACAGCGACGGGGCCAACGATTTTGTCACTGCGAGCCGGAATTTGGCAACTTGCGTTGAGAAGCTCTCGCTCTCAATTGACGACGATCTCAAGTTCGAGGTCAAGCCCCTCGCGCAAGAAACCGATATCAATAAGGCCGAAAGTGCAAAGCATATTACCGATTTGTGAGGAGTCGAATATCTGTTGAACTTCATTGGAGTGAGTGGCAAAAAGTAACTGCCCGCTATGAAAGGCCTAAGGTAAATTGGAGATTCTTTGGTGAAGGCATTAGCCAACATAATGAGGTTTACGTCCAACAAAGCCGGTCTTTGTGCCGTAATTCTATTGACCCTGTGCAGTATAGCCGGCGCGGAGGTCGGTACATTTCGTCCCGTGCAATTAAGCCGAGTGCCTGAAGTCTTAACAATGATAGCAGATCAGGTGCGTAGCAATTACGAGCGCATTCGTACCTGGGAGGGGCAGGTAAACGTTAAGAGACACGCAATATATGACGGGCCCGACGCGGAGCACGTCTTCAAGATGTATACAAACGAGAAGGGTGAGCCCCCCCAGATGATCGTAGAGTCCAGTGAGAGTAGAATCCAATTTCGCACAGATCTCAAAGCCGGTCTTTTCTACTCAAAAAATGACCGCCAGAAGCCGCCACAGTATACGGACTTTGAGACTGGAAAGGATCTTGGCACGAAATTGGACGCCGGATATAGGGTGTCGATTGTCACCGGCGAATGTTATCTTCATTCGAGCTCGAACATCATACGTGAAGGTTCGAGCACGAGACGTATAGCCTTCAAAGAAGAGCCACCAAAAGAATGTTTGCCATGTGAGTTGCCGTCTGTCTTTGATCCTCGAACACTATTTGAAATTCCTGAACCTGTCTGGAAGACGTTCCCGCAGATATTGCAGTACATCAGCAAGTACGGCAAATATGCTGTCGGCGGACATGCCCTGAAGGTTGAAGAGCGTATTGAAGCAAACCTTATTGAGTACCGTGTACGAATACCAGCAAAGTCGAGTGATGGAAACCTCATCCTTACAACGAAGACCTTCTCTGGCGCAAAAGGCTACAACGTGACTTTAGCTGAGGTCACCGACGTCGAGGGCAGACTACTCAAAAGAGCGGCTTTGGACTATACGTTGATTGAAGGCGCCTTGTTGCCCAACAAAACGGTCTCTGAGCATTTTGGTGGAAAGAACGGGCAACGCAATTACGAAAAAACAGCTTACCTTGAGAATATGCGAATAAACCGTTCCATTCCTCACGAGACATTCACCTACAAAAATCTTGGGCTGAGAAATGGCGATAAGCTGATTGACAGCATCCTTGGCAAGCAGTACATCTACCAAAACGAACTGCTCATTCCGGAAGGCACTCCAAAGCAATCACTTTGACCCCGACTAAAAGTTCGAACATGCCGGTCTTTCTTCGTAATAGATGATGCTGTTGTTGCCAATCATAAAGATGCGTGCCAAATAACACTCCTGAATGTAAACCTTTCCACCCAGCCCCGAGTTATGTTGCCCGAACCGGAAAACGCCACGATTGTAGGCATACAACAAAAGAACCGCCATGATTCTGTAGTTTTTGTGGCCGAATTTGTGCTCTTCAACAATTGCCGAGATATCCAGCTTACCCTTGGGCCTCCAAGAGAAATGTGTCTTCTCTCGAAACATACAAGGCTCTGTTACTGTCCATTCAAATGAGATCAATTATCCTCGGACGGGCCCAAACGCGGTTGCCGGGCCAAGCCCAGGCGCTCACGAAATTTGGACCTGTGCTATCGGTTGCCATAAGATCAAACTAACAGAAACTGGCTTGCAAAAGCGAGCTGAATTTGTTACTTATAATATGCCTTGGGCGCTCTTGCCATTTATGGGAATAGCAGACAGACCTATAGAACTCGTTATACGTGTTGAGTAGGTGCGTTCGTTAGATAATGAGAAATCGCATGTCCGAAATTGACCAGCGGATTCTGGGTGTCCTTCAACAAGGATTGCCGAGAAATCAATGTCCGTACGAAGATATGGCCCGAGAGATAGGTATCGACACGATGCGGCTGCTCAGGATACTAAGAGAATGGAAAGGGCAGGGCAAGCTTCGCCGCATAGGAGCAATAGTGAATCATTTCAAGGTGGGGTTGAGTGCCGGAGCGATGGTGGTCTGGAAGGTGGAACCGCAGCGCGTAGAGGAAGTAGGCCAGATCTTAGCCAAGTTTGAAGAGGTCAGCCATGCCTATGAACGGCACATCGACGAGAACTGGCCGTACAGTGTGTATACTATGGTGCATGGGCAAAGTGCCGAAGGTGTCGGGCAAGTTGTTGGGAGAATGAGCCAAGCATGCGGGATTTCTGACTACCGCATACTGGCTACTGAGAAAGAGCTTAAGAAGGTGCCACCAACATACATCGCGCAATCGGACAAGCAGAGTGACGCGGAAGGAGGATGAAGGTGTTAGAGTTGCTGGAAAAAATCACATTTGCCTTTGCAGTGATCGTCTACCTGGCGGCAGCGATAGTCGGCATTATCCAGTTACTGGCTGGCGGTGAGAAATACAAACGCTTTCTTCTGCCTCTCGTCCTACTGGCGGTCATGCTGGAGGCTGTCATACTCGCACTGAGGGCAATCGCGATAAAGACGGTGCCTCTGACAGATTTGTTTGAGTCTATGATAGTCCTTACTATCGTATTTGGGCTGATATACGTCTTCTTTAGCCTTGCCATAAAGCAGGTGTGGTTTGGTTCGGTGATGGCGTGGGTGATTCTGGTGATGATTCTGATGGGTGCGATCGTTGCTGAGCCTGCCGCAGAGCCGGATGCGGTAGCCGCTACTCCGTGGGCAATTGCACACGGCATGACGATGATTCTTGGCGGAGCATCGATAATGTTTGCGACGGCAAGTGCGCTGCTTTACTTGCTCGGCTGCCACAAGCTCAAGCGAAAGAAGGTTTTAGACGTACTTGGCAGAGTTCCTAACATTGAGAAGCTGGAGCAGATGACACTCTTCGGCATAAGGTCTGGTTTTGTGTTGATTACAATAGGGCTAATAAGCGGTATGGGACTCGTCTTTCTGCTGGGCACAGGCATGGCGCAATGGCTGGCAGATGGAAAGGTCATCTGTATCATTGCAGCTTGGGTTGTGCTGGGGGCAGTACTCGTCTCAGATCGCCTTTTTTTGGTCAAGGGCAAAGTCAGAGCATATGTTACAATAGTCGTGTTTGTGTTGGTTCTGTTCGCCATTTTAGGGGTGAAGATGTTGGGCGTGACCCAGCATGATTTTTCATCTTATAGTGTCCGGTTTGGCTCAGCGATAAGATACGTGCGAAAATGAAAATTGTAGTTTTAGGGCTCAATCACACAACTGCTCCGGTTGAAATCCGTGAGAAACTGGCGTTTGACACCGCCCGGACCATCAGAGCACTAAGACAACTCAAAACCAGATTTCGCGAAGCTGAGTTTGTGCTGCTATCAACATGTAACCGTGTTGAATTATATTGCGCCGACAGACGCGTTGGAGGAGTCGTTGAAGAAGACCTGGCCAACTTCTTGTCGGAGTTTCACAATCTTCCGCTGGAGGAATTCAAAGAGTTCCTGTATGTTTACAAAGATGAGCATTCAGTCAGACATTTGCTGACCGTCGCCTCAAGCCTGGACAGCATGGTCGTGGGCGAGCCGCAGATAATCGGGCAGGTAAAAGAAAGCTACCGGCATGCTTGTACAGCAAAGAGCACGGGCAAGATTCTGAACCACCTGTTCCACTGTGCTTTTGCCGCCAGCAAAAAGGTACATACGACTACCTCTATCTCAAGCGGGCGGGTCAGCGTTGCCGGTGTTGCGGTCGAGTTAGCCATGCAGCTTTTTGCTGACATCTCATCGGCCAAAGTTGTTGTTATAGGAGCCGGCCACATGGGAGAGCTGCTGGTGAGGCATCTTCTCCAGGTAGGATGCAAAGACATAACCATTGTTAACAGGTCGTATCAGCGTGGTCAGAATATGGCCAAACGCTACGGTGTTTTGGCCCACAAATGGAACGACCTTGCTGAGCAGCTAATCGATGCCAATATCGCTATAGCCTCGGCCGCCGTCGAGGATTACTTATTCAAGAAGGACTCTTTCAAAAAGATAATGAATAGGCGGCAAAAAGGCTCGCTGTTGATCGTCGATATTGCGGTTCCACGAAATTTTGAACCTTCTGTCAATGAAATCCGGGACGTATACCTTTACAGCATTGATGACCTCTCGGAGGTAGTCGAACAAAACCGCAAAGCTCGCGAGCAAGACATCGCCAAAGGCATGCAGATTATCGACGAAAGTGTCGCGGACTTTATGGATTGGTTTGGTGCCAGAGACATAGGTCCTCTAATAGGCCAAATGAAGGAAGAATTTGCTCAAATCAGTCAAAATGAGCTGGAGCGTTTCTTCATTGGAGCCAGACAAGAGGCTTCATGTAGAGAGATCATGGAGGCAATGGTGAACCGCATCGTAAACAAGCTGCTGCATTGCGTGATTAAGAATGTCAATATTGTGGCTAAAGAGAATGGCGCAGCCGAGGCCGCAAAGTTGGCTGGTAACATCGTGCAGCAAGCCAAAGAAATATCGTCCGAACCCACTGGCGAGGAGAATGCGCAGTCGTGAAAAAGGTCTCGCCGTTGAATAGAATAGAATAGAATCTTGAGGCTTTTGTCTTGGAAAACGATGGCAAAATGCAATTTGGCCTGTGCGCACATTCCACCGGACGTTGCGCATTGAGTGGGGATAGCTGAGGTTAAGCAGCGCCAGACTATGATAAACATCAGTAAACTATACTGTGATCAGGTCACACCAGGTGACTGGCTTCGCTATGGTGAGACCGGCTCTGGAGAGCACAAGGGCGAGACTGTCCCGAAGCGAGCGTCTGAAAGACGGCCCATCGTTGTTTGGAACATCACCAGAGCGTGTAATCTCAAGTGCGTTCATTGTTATAACGATAGCGGCACTGACAAAGCACGTGATGAATTACTAACAGACCAGGTAGAGGCTGTTTTGGACGATCTTGCGCAGTTTGGCGTGCCGTCGGTGTTGTTTTCCGGCGGTGAGCCACTAATACGCTCCGATTTGTTCGACCTGATTGGATATGCCAATCAGCGAGGATTACGCACGGTTATCTCAACCAATGGGACGCTTATAACCGCGGACGTCGCCAAGAAGATGAAAACACGGGGAGTCTCGTATGTGGGTGTCAGCCTTGATGGGATCGGCCAGGTCAATGACGCGTTCAGAGGAATACCCGGTGCATTTGACAGAGCCGTGCAGGGAATAAGAAACTGTCAGGATGCACGCGTGCGAGTCGGTCTGAGGTTGACCCTCACAAAAAGGAACATTCAGGATTTAGAGAGCTTGTTCGACTTACTCAAAGAAGAGAATATTGAGCGCGCGTGCTTTTACCACTTCGTGCCGAGCGGCAGAGCAGCGACTATCCGGGATGAGCGCCTTGGCCATGCTCAGACCAGAGATGCAATTGACACAATATTGGCCAAGACCAAGCTCTTCAAAGAGGCCGGCAGGAAAACAGATATACTGACAGTCGACAACCATGTCGACGGCATTTACCTTTACCTGAAATTGCTCAAGGAAGAACGACGCTGTGCGGATAACGTCTGGAAGCTGCTGACCTGGAACGGCGGTGGCATGTACAGCAGCGGCGTTGGAATAGGATGTATTGACTTCAACGGCAAGGTCCATCCGGACCAATTTTGGTGGCATTACCATTTGGGAGATGTGCGCGAGAGGCCTTTCAGCGAGATTTGGACCGACGATGATGAGCCGCTACTGAAGGGCCTGAGAAATCGCAGGGCCTATATCAAAGGCCGATGCCGGTTATGCAAATTCTTTGACGCCTGCGGTGGAAGTCTGAGGGTGCGGGCGGATTTGCATTTCGCCGATCCCTGGGCCCCAGATCCCGCGTGTTATCTGGCAGACGCCGAAATCGGCTTAGATACAGAAAAAGAGAAAGAGCTAGAACACGCCGGAGAGCTTTTCCAGATGCCGGATTAGCTTTGTGTCCACCCCCGCTTGGGTCTCGCCGATGGGCTTGATGGTCAAGCTTTGGTTGGCTTTGCATTTGAAGGGTCTTCCGGTAAATGATTATGTAGAGTGTGCCCAACTGAGATCAAACACAGAGCTACGATCGTTACGGCTTTTGTTGTACAAGACTACCTATGGCCAGTCAAGTTGCAAACCAAGCTGTGCCGGGCAGTGTGGGCAAATGTTCAAATAGGCTCACAAAGGTTACAATAGTGTCAAGAGGTTGTCCATGGACGAACTGGATCGGCGAATACTACAAGCACTTCAAGATGATTTTCCCTTACGCCGGAGGCCTTACGAAGTCATGGCCCGCCGATTAGAAATACCCGCTGATCAGTTGTGGAACGGGCTCCAGAAGTTGATCGCTAAGGGCATAATTCGCCGAATGGGAGCAAGTCTTGATTCTCGCAAGCTCGGTTTTTGCAGCACGTTAGCTGCCATTAGCGTCAAGCCGGACCTCATTGAGCGGGCGGCCGCAATTGTAGGTCAGTTTCCCGAGGTGACACATAGTTATCTACGTAATGATAATTTTAATATTTGGTTCACGATAATTGCGAATGAAAGTAAGAGGATTGAGTCTATTCTTGAGCAAATCCGTACGTCTTTATCGCTCGAAAGTTCACAAGTGCTCAATGTTCCTATGAAGCGTGTGTTCAAGCTCGACGCCCGTTTCAATGTTTAGCCCTGACTGCCAAAAACCGCCGTCTTCAACAGTATTTGAAATGTACTAAAGCGAAGCTTAAGCCTCGCCCCGCTCAATGCTCGATGTTTTGACAAAACTCTCATACGAGAATATTATTATTGTGATTAGCCACATTCTTTCCACGGGTGTTGTTAAGAGTATTAATAAACGAGGAATAGACTTATGAAGACGAGAACGATCGTGAAAGCACTGGCCGGCATGATTGTCATTGGTGGTGGTGTCGGGTATTTCATGTACCAGGCCATGCAATCTTCATGGTCATACTATTATTCGGTGGATGACTTTTCAGCCAACATTTCCACAGTCAAGAACCATTCCTTTCGAATTGCAGGCAGAGTCAAGCAGGGCAGCGTCGCCCGTGATTTACAAAAAATGGATTTGACTTTTACGCTGGCCGGTTCTGAGAGTGAGTTGTCCGTTCGTTATAAAGGCTCGGTCCCGGATAATTTTGCTGAGGGCAGGGAAGTAGTCGTAGAAGGCCGATTAGATACAAGCGGAGTTTTTCAGGCGGATCTGCTCATGACTCGGTGTGAATCTAAGTACAAGGTTAAAGTAAAGTAGGTTATGGCCGAATTAGGACATTTCGCTCTCCTGCTTGGTCTTTTTCTAAGCGGCTATGCAATTTTAGCTGACGTTTTGGGTGCTTGGCGTAACAAGGCCGAATTGGTCAAAAGCGGGCTTAATGCCACCATTGCCTGTTTAGCTTGTCTGACAGTTGCGATGACGGTTCTTTGGATCGTGTTGGTCAGAAGCGATTTTGGTGTCAGCTATGTGGCCGAACACACTTCAAGAGCCTTGCCCCTTACATACAAGGTCAGTGCATTGTGGGCAGGTGCGGCCGGGTCACTTTTGCTCTGGTTGTGGCTGCAGGTTGGCTTTGTTGTCCTTGTGTTTGGCAAATTCAGAGCCGAACAAGGAACCTTTTCTGCGGGCGCTAGAGCTGTCGCCAATATGGTCAGCGTTTTCTTCTTGCTCGTCCTGATATTTGACAAGAATCCATTTGCTTTGTCTATCGTAGTACCTGTCGATGGTGCAGGCCTCAATCCGCTCTTGCAGCATCCGGCAATGGCCTTACATCCGCCGACTCTCTTTATTGGCTATGCTGCCTTTGCCATCCCTTTTGCATGGGCTTTCTCTTCGCTAAAGTGGGGTAGCACAGACGGTTCTGTCCCGCTCTTTCGGCAGGCCCGCAACTGGATCTTGCTGGCATGGCTGTTCCTGACGGTGGGCATCGTCCTTGGAGCGTGGTGGGCGTATGAAGAGCTTGGCTGGGGAGGGTATTGGGCCTGGGATCCGGTGGAGAACTCTTCCCTTCTGCCATGGCTCACAGCAACAGCACTTCTGCACTGTGCCAGAACATACGGGCGGAATACGCCAGCTGCCCGTTGGCTGACAATTCTCAGTCTTGTTACTTTCAGTCTGTGCATTTTCGGGACGTTTCTTACACGGTACGGCTTGGTCTCAAGTGTCCATGCGTTTCCGGAGCCTGGGCTTGGCATCTTGTTTTTGGTTTTGCTGGTTAATATCTGGGTTATTGCTGCGATACTTCTGTGGCGCAGAAACAGGCGCGATAAAATCGCTACGCGCGCCGCCACGGCAACAGGTCACAAATTCATAACTCTCAATAATTGGCTAATGGTACTTTTGGCATTAGTGATATTTGTTGGAACCTTATTCCCATTTTTTAGCGGCATTTTCAGCGAGCACAAGATCAGCCTCAAACCTGATTATTTTACAAAAATCACTGCTCCTGGAGGCTTGGCGCTTCTGCTTTTGTTGGCTATATGTCCGTTTCTTTTCAGGCACGGTATCAGCAGGAGCTGGCAGACAGCCGGCGCAGTCCTCGCGGCCATAGTAGCTTTGGCAGCTTGGCTACTCGGCCACAAAATTGCTCTGGTGTGTTTTGTCCTTTGCGGCTTTGCGATGCTGAATCTGGCAGGTGACTTTCTCAGAAGGTATATAAAGGTTCGAGGCAGAAGAAATCAACGACCTGTGCCGCGACGCAACCTACGGTGGTACGGTGCAAGAATCGTCCATTCAGGGGTGGTGTTAGTGTTTGTCGGTATTGCCGGTTCCGGTGGATATGGAATTGAAGAGCAGGCTGCTTTGATGCCCGATGGCACTTTTTCTATGGCGGGATTCAATATAACGTATGAAGGACTAAAGGCCGACCACGGGCCCAACTTTACTGCCGTCACGGCCGATATCACGGTGCACAAAGGCCAGAAGTTGGTTGCCAGGCTAAATCCGTCCCAGGCATACTACAGTAGATCTGACAAGCGCACCAGTGAGGTGGCCATCAGAAGAACGCTGGCTTACGACTTGTATCTGGCTCTCACAGAGGTAGACAACACGAGCGGGTTGATAAATCTGAATGTGCTTTTCAAGCCGCTAATAAACTGGATTTGGATTGGCAGTATCGTCTCGGTGCTCGGAGTTGGACTTATATTGATTTCCTCTTACAGTCGAAGAACAGCTGTGGCCCGGGGCGAAGATGAGGACACACAATGAGTAATCTAAGATGGCTCCTGCTGGCTGTATGTGTATTGTTTGTTATCTGGCCACTGCTTTCAAAACAATCTGACAAGACAAAATAGGGAAGGTAGAGCATCTTGAAATATTCTCTTGTAGCGATAATGCTTTTGTGCTTTTTTGCAAAGCCATGTCTTGCTGACGAAAGCGCTTCATCCACTGCATACGCGGTGTTGACGGTAGAGGTGGCAAACAACACAGCAAATGGTACCGCTGTAGAGAATGACGTGGTTATCGTTCAGATATACAAAGAGGGGCAATTGCTGCAAACCTTGGATAGCAAGGTTGGTGCCGATGGCAGGGCAGTATTCAAAAATGTGCCTGCAGGCGAACAAATCGTTGCTGTAGCCCGTGCGAGGCATCAGAATATGATGTTTAGCGGGCAACGTGTTGCGCTGAAACCGGCGGGAGGTAAACTCTCTGCCTATGTCCGGGTATTCGACGTCACCGATGACAAATCCAGACTGTCCATTGGAACACATCATTTCATTATGAGGGCCCACTCTGAGTCTCTCGAGATAACGGAGTATATGCAGCTGAATAACTCCTCCGATATGGCAGTGAGTTCGGGAGAAAAAGACAGCGAACATAGGACCATTGTTCTGGAAATAATGCTCCCTAAGGGGTTCAAGAATCTTCGGCCCTCCGGCTATCTTGAAGAAGGTGCTTTGGTTGTTACAGAGGAAGGTTTCTACGATACGATGGCTGTGGCGCCAGGTGATTACCAGGTCGCTTTTTCTTACACCCTTGACATAACTTCCAATACTATGGATATTGTCAAAAGGTTTTCTTTCCCAACATCCAGCTTTATAGTTTTTGCAGAATTGGGCCGGGCAAAGCTCCAAGGCCTTGGTCAGGTCGAAAATCAATTTGTTCGTACAAATGGGCCACCGATGGAGTACTACAAGCGCAGTAACCTTGCTCCGGCGGAAGAAATAACCTTTCAAATTACAGGATTCAATGTTAATACGTCCGACTTGAGCATGTGGCTCATATTGCTGGTGGTCTTCAGCGCTGTCGTGGCTTTGGCTATCTTGCGGCTCCGCGGTGAAAAGAACTAATTGCAGAGAAGTCCTAAGTTTTCAGATCTCAGCCAGAATGAACAAAGACAAAGAACAAGATTGCACCGACAACGCTGCGGTGGGTATTGACTCGGTGAGCAAAGCCTTCGCAGCAAGATTGGTATTAGACAACATAAGCCTTGGCGTAATACAAGGCCAATCAGTTTGTGTATGTGGTGTTAACGGCGCCGGCAAAAGCACATTGCTGCGAATAATCGCTGGTTTGCTTCGGCCGGACCAGGGCTCGGTCCGGCTTTGTGGGCACAACCTTAGAACGCACGCAGAAAGAGCCAAAGCGCAGCTTGGCGTAATTTCACATAAGAGTATGGTCTATCCTGACCTGACAGTTTTTGAGAACCTCTTCTTTTTTGCGAAGCTATATGGCGTAAAGAATAGCGCCGCTCGTGTGGACGAACTTCTCGACGATATAGGGCTTTCCTCTTACAGGTACGACAGAGCCAACATCCTTTCCCGCGGGCTACTTCAACGCTTGGCCATAGCCCGCGCCTTGGTCCATCGCCCCATTGTGTTGCTGGCAGATGAACCTTTTACCGGCCTGGACGCTGAAGCCTGCCAGTATCTTAGCAGTATTTTAGCCGACTTTGCAAGCCACGGCGGTACAACTGTTATGACAACACATGACATAAACGCTGGCATACAATGCTGCGACCGTTTGGTGGTTTTGGATAGGACTCATTTGATTTTCGATGCAATGATGTGTGATATAGATACTATTAGTTTCGCACGAGATTACCTCTCGTACGCAAGGAATAAAAATTGAGGTATTTCTGGCTGAGCTTCAAGGCTATCCTTGTTAAGGATATTGTTACCGAACTGCGGGCAAAACAAGTCCTGCCCACGATGATTGTTCTCGGAATGCTCATTGTCTGGATCTTGCGGATAGTCTCCGAAGCTATCTCAGTGGGTGCGGCGGTTACAGGGCCTGCAGCATTATGGATAGCATTCCTGTTCTCAGGACTTCTGGCACAAGAGAGGTCTTTCGCAACCGAACAACAGCAGGATTGCATTTATGGGTTATTACTGGCCCCGATCGATGTGGGAACGATCTACTTGGCAAAGCTGGTTGTCAATGTAGTCATGCTGTGTATTTTCGAAGTCATTATTGTTCCAGTTGTTTTGTTGGTATTCCGGCTTAGCGTACAGGACAGATGGCCGGCGCTAATAGGTGTCTTGTTACTTGGTAATGTGGGAATATCCAGTGTGGGGACACTTTTTTCGGCTGTCGTCCAGCTTTCTCGAACCCGCGGCTCGCTCTTGAGCATTATTGTTCTTGTGATACTCATGCCAATGATGATACCGGCTACATTTGCGCTGCTCACGTTGTTCGGCGCTGTTGGCTCTGAGGTTTCTGGTTCCGGCACTCTGGCGTTCGTTGGTAGTTTCAACACAGCTGTGGGATACATGATTGCGTTTGATGCTGTGTTCGTCGTGGCTTGTTGGTTACTCTTTGGCTTTGCAATAGAGGAATAGACCAAATGAGGCGGACGGTGTTGTCGTTAGCTTTTGTTCTATTGGTGGTTTCTATGTGGATGGCATTAACCGTGGGCCAAATTGCCGGACCTTCTGCCAATCCCCAGTCGCCTGTTCGTAACATTATTTACGCCCACGTTCCCAGCTCGATTTGCGCATTACTCTGTTTCGTCGTGTTACTGGTTGCCTCCATAAGTTATCTGTGTACTGCCAGGCCGGTTTGGGACCGTGTCGCGGCAGCGTCAGCAGAAGTCGGCACGGTATTTGCGACCATACTAAACGCAACCGGCATGGTCTTCTCGCGTGCCGAATGGAACGTTTGGTGGACGCCAAGCCCGCGGTTGGTCAGCTCTGCCATTCTCTGGTTCCTTTACATCGTCTACTTGATTCTGCGGGCAAGCCTGCCCGGCTCCCAATACCGCAGGGCACGCGTTTGTGCCGTCTTCGGAATTATAGCATTTTTGGATGTTCCAATGGTATTCATCAGCGCCCGCTTTATGCCTGATATTCACAGACCGAGTTTCAGTTTTGATTCCTCATGGCAGGCTATGGCTTTAATCTTGAGTATGGTCGCGACGGTGCTTCTGGCTATGACGCTGATCTGGCTAAGGGCTGACCTATTGAAGAACAAAGCAAGCTTGGAAGAAGAATCCATCAGTTAACGGAGCCTTTTGGATGTTATATGTTTGTCTTGCATTTTCTTTCTTGTGGCTGTGCAACTTCATCTATTTACTGGTCCTCGACAGACAAATAAAGGATGTCGGCCGAAGACTGGATGCCCGCTCGCATAGCTCGTAACGATTGTAACGGCGGCTTCCTTGATGCTGATAAGTGGCATGTACGATCTTGGGCTCCGGTCAGTTGGGGCTGAGCCACTGCCTCCTATTTCACTGGTTGACGCCGCCACCTCATGTCGCTACACTGGTTCCTGAAAACTTGCTGTGAGTTGCATCATGAGCCGCGTGGTATCTGTTAAATCGACTCATTCATTCAGAGCAGTACAGTAGTGAGAGCCTTCGTCGCAAGTGCCCTGATAGTCGTGGAAACAATCCTCGTCGTGACACCGCTTTCGCTGGATGACCTGTTTGTTATGAACGTTGACGATATAGCTCAGATTACTTGCTATCCAAGCATCTATCAGGAAATCCGCATGAACACAGGGCGTGGCGTCGCGCATTGGTTCGTCGATAGCGGCACGACTGTAGTCGCCGTACTCTTCTTGGTCTTTGAAAGCCGGCGAAAAGCCCGCGGTCTTACGAACAGGAGCCAAACTCGGCAACTTCTCGGCGACCGGCTTCAATTACCTATTCGTATGTCGGATAAGGTCTCTCATATCTCGTGTAACGCTTTTGGTTTTTTGCTTAATTAAAGGACAGAGGCAGGTAGCGCGAAAGGAGACATTGTCATGGCTAGAGAAAGACATTGTTCCCATTGTGGGGGTCAGTTACAGGCTGATGCGCCGCAAGGCCTTTGTCCGCAATGTCTTATGAAGCTCGGCCTGCCAACTGGCTCCGAAGGCGATGAAGCTGCCTGTCCTGACACTCCAGCCGATGCTCCTACCAGCGCGGCACCGCCCGGCGGATTCCTCCCGCCCGAGCCAGCCGAATTGGCAAAGCAATTTCCCCAGCTTGAAATCCTCGAATTGTTGGGTCAAGGAGGCATGGGAGCAGTTTACAAGGCTCGCCAAAAACAACTGGACCGCCTGGTGGCCCTGAAAATCCTGCCGCCGCAGGTGGGCCAAGACCCTGCTTTTGCCGAGCGATTCACACGCGAAGCCCGCTCGCTGGCCAAGCTCGGCCACTCCCACGTCGTTACAGTGCATGATTTCGGCGAAACTGAAGCGGGACTGTACTACTTCATCATGGAGTTCGTGGATGGTACGGACCTTCGGCGAGTGATTCAAACTGGCAACCTGAGCCCGTCCGAAGCGCTGGCCATCGTACCGCAAATCTGTGAGGCCCTGCAATACGCCCATGACGAAGGTGTCGTTCACCGCGACATCAAGCCGGAAAACATCCTGCTGGACAAGAAGGGCCGGGTCAAAATAGCCGACTTCGGCTTGGCCAAACTCTTGGGTCGTCCTGCCACGACATATACCCTTACACGAGCCGGTCACCGGATGGGCACGCCGCACTACATGGCCCCGGAACAAATCGAACATCCCGGCCAAGTGGACCATCGCGCAGACATCTACTCACTGGGCGTAGTTTTTTATGAAATGCTCACCGGTCAGTTGCCTATCGGTCGATTCCCTCCGCCGTCGCAGAAGGTACAGGTGGACGTCCGCCTCGACAGGGTGGTGCTTAAGAGCCTGGAGCATGAGCCCGAGCGCCGCTATCAGCATGCCAGCGAAGTAAAGACCGACGTGGAGACGATCACAAGTCAAGGCCAGCCACCAATCACCCTCTCCAAACGCGCCGAAACGGAAGTGATTTGTCAGCAAGTGAAGCGACCGGCAATTGGATTGTTGGCGACTGGAATCGTCAACTGGATTGGCATCACGCTGGGGGTGCTCATCCTCACGCCGATCCTCGCCAAGAAGCTCCAAGCCACTGCTTATCCCGAAGCACTGCTGTGGGTGATCGCGTTGATAGCGATTCTCGCCAGTGGATTAATCATCTTCGCCGCGCTCAAGATGATGCGCCTTGAGGCGTACCGTTGGGCCATCACCGGCAGCATCCTGGCCATGATCATCACACCGGGCAACATAATTGGCCTGCCAATCGGAATCTGGGCCCTGGTGGTTCTGACCGGCCGAGAGGTCAAAGCCGCCTTTCCCAGCAAGAGCAAGGAACAAATCGTCAAGACGAAGCGACCGGGAACGCTCTTCGGAATCGGAATGCAAGAGCATCTTAAGCTCGTGGCAATAATAAGAATAGCATTTGGCATACTGTCGCTATTATTTGGGGGGCGTAAGGCGATGGCCATCTTGCCAATGTTTGGAGCTGCACCGGGCACCTTTGCCCTGGTATTGTCCGTGCTGGACATTGTTGGCGGCGTCGGGCTTCTCAAACGCAAACCTTGGGCCAGGATTCTCGTCTTGATTCTGGGTGTTCTGGACCTGGCCCTTATCCCTATTGGGCCTGTCATAGGAATTTATACGATCTACATCTTGATGAGAGAGGAGACGGTCCAGTTTTTTAGGCGCACCCGCACCGGAAAGAAAAGAGAGCAAGGCCCCGGCGAAGTCAAAACCGATGTCGAGACACTTCCTGACGTCGCGGTGCCGGCAAAGTCACCGGTTGCTGAACTCAGACTGCCGACAGTGCAGGTAGAAACGTCTGGAACGGCAATAGCGAGCTTGGTGCTGGGCATCTCCGGTATCTTCACGGCAGGTCTTGGTGCTATCGTGGGGATCATATTGGGAATTATCGCCCTGCGTGCGATCCGCAGGGGTGCAGGACGGATCAAAGGCCGTGGCTTGGCAATTGCGGGCATACTGGTATCGGGTATGGTCCTTTTCATGATTGTGTTTCTGTTCGGTCCGGCGATGATTCTCCCGGCGCTTTGGAGAGCACGGACTGCTGCCAGGACCGCCGAGTCTATGGCTAACGCACGTCAGATAGCGATTGTGATTGCCACGTATGGCGAGGAAAATGATGGCAGGCTGCCGCCCGCAGACAGTTGGCCGGATGCGCTGGAGCCCTATATTGGCAAAGAGCGCGAGATTCTTAGCTCTCCTTTCAATCCGGATGCCGGGCGGGCCTGGGCGATGAATTCTAATCTACAGACACTGGACATCCCCCGTGCTGACAAGACAGTGTTGTTTTTCGAGGCCGAATTCGGCAGCCCGCCGGCAGGTGGGCCTGAGCTTTTGCCGCAGGAGCCCCGGTGGAAAGAAGGCTATATCATTGGCTTTGCAGATTACCACGCTGAGTACGTCCCGCTCGAACGGCTTGATGAGTTGATTTGGGAGCCCTGACGGGGGCACGAAGTTTGTCATCCCGCTTAGCTTGTAACCTTTCTGGCGGTTTGCTTAAGTAATCGGTGGGAGCAAGTAATGTAGTGAAAGGATGTGTTGTTATGGCTGAAGAAAGACATTGTTCTCAATGTGGGGGCGAGTTGCCAGCTGATGCGCCGCAAGGCCTTTGTCCACAATGTCTTATGAGACTTGGTCTGCCAACTGACGCCGGAGTTGACAAGGCCGAATCCCTTGGTGCTCAGGACAATGCTCCGACCAGCGCGCCGCCGCCGCCCGGATTCACTCCGCCTGAGCCAGCCGAGCTGGCAAAGCAGTTTCAGCAGCTTGAGATCCTCGAACTTCTGGGCTATGGCGGCATGGGAGCTGTATACAAGGCTCGCCAAAAGCAACTCGATCGCCTTGTGGCCTTGAAAATCTTGTCCCCGCGCCTCGTGGAAGATCCTGCTTTTGCCGAGCGATTTGTCCGCGAGGCCCGTTCTCTGGCAAAGCTGAACCATCCCCGCATCGTGTCGGTTTACGATTTTGGCGAGACGGAAGACGGCCTGTTCTACTTCGTGATGGAGTTTGTGGACGGCACGGACCTGCGGCGGGTGCTGCAGGCTGGGCAGCTTTCGCCATCCGAAGCACTTGCCATCGTTCCACAAGTATGCGAGGCCCTGCAGTACGCCCATGATGAAGGCATTGTACACCGCGACATCAAGCCGGAGAACATCCTCTTGGATAAGAAGGGCCAGGTAAGGATTGCTGACTTTGGCTTAGCCAAGCTTTTGGGTCGACCGGCAACAGTGTACACGCTGACACATCCCCAACAAAGAATGGGTACACCACATTACATGGCCCCGGAACAAATCGAGCGTCCGAGTCAAGTGGACCACCGAGCGGATATTTACTCACTTGGCGTCGTGTTCTATGAGATGCTCACACGTGAGTTGCCAATTGGCCGATTTGCCCCGCCATCGAAGAAGGTGCAGGTAGACGTCAGACTTGACGAGGTTGTCCTTCGCACATTGGAGAAGGAACCTGATCGCCGCTATCAGCACGCCAGCGAAGTGAAGACAGATGTCGAGAGTATCAAGGCTGACAGCCGCCCAGCGGAGCCAACCGCTGGTGTGGCCGGCAAAACTGACACGTCCGCGCCTGTCAAGAACCGCATGGAAAAGCATATTACGCTCGTGGCAGTAATCAACCTTGTGTTTGGCACGCTGGGAGTATTAGCCGGCCTTATCTGCTTAGTGGCAATTGCCGGCGGAGGGCTTATATCGAGAGATCCAACTGCAATGAGGATTACCGCTATTGTGGGCCCTGCGATAGCTGGTTTCTTGTTCTTAACGTCCGTGCCCGGAATCATTGGGGGCATAGGGCTTTTGAAACGCAGAGGATGGGCAAGGATCTTAGTGCTGATAATCTCGATTGTGCGTCTGTTCAATATACCAATCGGTACCGCGATCGGCATATATACTATTTGGGTTTTGCTGAAGGATGAGACGGCCAGACTGTTTGCAGATGCCTCTGTCGCAAGAAGGAAGGAACAGGCGATTCAACCGAACAAAGGACGCCGCAAACCTGTCCTTGCCATCGTTGCCATAGTGGCAGTCTTTGCCTTCGTTGGCCTATTTTCACTCGCCGTTGTTGCCATGGGCTTAGGCTATTTTCTTGGTATCGGACCAGCGCAAGAGCCCCCTGGAACTTCTACAGTGGTCGCACCAGAAGAGTCGCTCCCTGCAAAGATTGGACAGTTGGACTTTCCGTATGGGACACCGGGCTACGTAACGTTCGCAGCGGAAGGTCCAACTCTGACCGATGAGTGTGCCAGCACTCTTGGGCTTGAGGCTTCGCAGACGATGGAAGTCAACAGCATACTTAGGACCGCATACACGCAATATACCGAACTCGAAGCACAGCACACACAGAGATACCAGGCCGCCAGCAGCCTTGTGGTGGTCATCTCTCCATTCCGCCAAGAGGCTGAGGCTCTGCTGGAGCAGCTATGGGCTGATCTTGACAGCGTCTTGGACGAGCACCAACGTGCTCTGGCCCGCAGGCATCTGCCGCTCGGTCAGATATTCGGAATATTCCAATTCGGGGAGCCCGAAGTTACTATAGCGATTTCGAACACAGGCAGCACTTTTGTTTACACTACCCAGTACAAGTGGCCAAAGGGAAGTGACAGGAGCGGCGGAGGGACTTCAGGCAGTGGAAGCACACTCCCGCCCGAGTATCACCGATTCTGGAACCAAACCACAACAGGCAAGTGAAAAATACCGCAAAGCGAACCTGAGACAGGCTTATTTCTGAATTCGATGCAGCTTTGAGATGGTGCGGATGCTGCTGCTTCTGTCATTCTTGCAGGATATTCTGCCCGTCCCGGAAACCTCACCGAGCTGTCCGGGAACAAGAACGGGCATTTTGCAAGCGCACTGGGGCGGACCCAACAGCGCGCGATGGACTATCGGTACTCAACGGCCCTGCAATTAGACACATTCTGGAACAAGAGTTTGGAGTAAGCTATTCTCTCTGGGGAATATCATCATTTATTACATCGCCTGGGCGATTCGTGTCCTTGCCCCCGGACCACAGCATGAAAAAGCGGATCCTCAAGCGCAGCAGGAATCTAAAAAAAATCCATCAAAACGCTGGATAAAATCCAATCAGGCCATCCAGACAAAAAAATAGAAGTGTGGTTCCAGGATGAAGCACGCTTTCATACAATCATTCCGAATCCAAGACTCCTGACTATCACTCGCCTTTATGTGGCAGACGAGTGCAGCTGTTAGGGCTGTGATCTTCTAACCAGTGAGAAGCCATGACCATAAAGTCGTTGAAATTAATCCTACAGTCGTCATTTGTGTCTCGTGCAACAGTGGTCTCACAGACAGGCTCGTTGAAGGCCAGAATCGGTGTGGTTGTGCTGAGAGCAATCAGAGCCAGACAACCGCTAATCGCAAATCGTCGGAGCGACGGCAGCGGTGTGACG
>Ga0209427_10000344_pt1 | contig 48493 bp, 41 predicted proteins | sample DeeMarSWOR136_30_FD_187465 | JGI IMG/M metagenome (GOLD analysis project Ga0209427, IMG submission 187465) | Marine sediment microbial communities from White Oak River estuary, North Carolina - WOR-1-36_30 (SPAdes) (version 2) | ecosystem: Environmental > Aquatic > Marine > Intertidal zone >...
ATCGATGCTACAGTGGCTGAGCCATTGTGCCAGCCGGATAGGAGAATGATCGTAAGGTTTTAGATAGCGTCAGCAATTTTCGACTCCTCGGTCCCTCTGATTCTTGCGAAGGGACCTGCGGGTCGAAAATTGCCAAACAAATAAGTTGCACTATGTATTCATGGGAGACACAATGAAAGAGCGTTTTAGAAGCGGAATGAAACCGGGACTGTTCGGCTGCATAGTGTGTATCACATGCGTTATTGCTACTGCCGGGACCAGTTGTGTGAAAGGGGAAAGGACACAGGATGCCAGTGTGTCGATGACCCATAAAGCGTTGCGGCTGATATCCGTTGAGCCTACGGTACTCTTTGTCAGGGAGAAACGTACCATTGTACAGGTTGCGGAGGTCACTGTCGAGAATACGTCAGACGCCGTGGAAGCCACCGTGGACGTTGAGCTCGATTCCAAGCACAGCTCTACAGCCCTCGGCAAGGTGAAGAACGGAAAAACGACCTGCCGTGTTCATGTTCCCGATATTGTTGAGCGGACACCGGTCCAGTTCGTCCTGAAGTCAGGCGGAAAGGCGCAAGACCATCGTAAGTTGACCTGGCAACCTCAAAGGCATTGGCAAGTGTTCATGGTCCCTATCACGCACCACGATCTCGGTTATACCGATACGATTGAGAATGTTCTCCGACTATATGATAGTTTCTATGATGACGTTATCCGTTTTTGTGAGGAAACCGAAGATTGGCCAGAGGAGTCGAAGTATAGATATACGGCTGAAGGGGCCTGGGCGATACAGCATTTCATCGAGAATAGGCCCAGGCACGTCACTGATAAGCTCGGCAAGTACATCAAGGACGGCAGGATTGAGATTGGCGCGCTTTTCGGCAATGAAATTAGCGCATTATGCAGCCATGAGCAGCTTATCCGTTTGATGTATCCATCTTTTAGGTTGAAACGAAAATACGGCGCGGAAATCCTGACCGGCTCAATTACGGATGTGCCGGGTTTGAGCTGGGGCCTGCCGACAGTGCTGGCCGGGGCGGGAGTGAAGTATTTCTTTGCCGGCCTGCCGACGTATTTCGAGTGGGGCAGGAGTGATATACATACGTTCTGGGACGAGTCGGCAATATTACGACATGGCAGGCCCGATGCGTTCCGTTGGCAAGGGCCAGATGGACAAACGGTGCTGGTTTACTACCAGGGTAGCTATGGGTTCTTTAAGCGAGTTGTAGGGCCCGATTCGTACGAGGAGGTGATGTCAAATCTGCCAGGTATGCTCAAGGCGATGGAGAAGCAGGATACGCCATTTAGTGTTATGCGCTACATACATAACGGGGTCGACAACTATCCTCCAGATGTCAAGATAAGCCATATCGCCAGAGAATGGAACAGCAAATGGGCTTACCCGAAACTGATTGTAGCGACGAACTCCATGTTCTTTGAGGAGCTCGAGAAGCAGTGCCAGGACGTTCGCACATTTCGGGGGGAGCTGCCTCAGACAGATTATGTTGTCGGCGCTATCTCAACCGCGAAAGAGACAAGTATAAATCGCATAACTCACGACAGACTACACTCGGCAGAGAAAGCTGGGACCATTGCGTCATTAGTCAGTGACCATGGCTACCCATCTGAAAAAATCCGCCAAGCTTACGACAATGTACTACTGTATGACGAGCATACGTGGGGCAGGGCTTATCCGGCTGGAAAGGGACAAGACTGGGCCTGGAATGAGAAAAGCCACTATGCGTACAAGGCGGCAGGACTTGCAGAGTCTATTTTGCATGAAAGCCTCGAAAGGATTGCCAATAAAATTGAACTCGACAGGCAAGGGCGTCACATTATCGTCTTTAACTCGCTTTCCTTTAGCAGGACCGATGTCGTGAGGGTGCCTCGCTTTGATGCGGAAGAACCATTTGATCTGGTTGACGAAGAAACGGGGCAGAAAGTCGCCTATCAGATTGTTGAGCTGGACGGCCCGCTAGCTCCCTTGCCATACGCAGCCCACCGCTATGGGAGGGGGCAATTCGAGCGGCATGAGCTTTTCGAATTAGTTTTTGTAGCGAAAGATGTCCCGCCTATCGGCTACAAGACTTATCGTATCTCACAAAGAAAAGAAGCTGCTTCATTTCCAAGCGGCGTCGTAGTTGGCCAAAGCAGTCTGGAAAACCGCTTTTTTAAGGTCACCCTCGACCCGCAAACCGGCGCTGTGGGGAGTATCTATGATAAAGAACTCTCGCGGCAGATTGTCGACGAAGCAGCACCACACAGACTGAACCAGCTTGTGGCACGGTGGGTACAAAGTGGGAAACAGGAGAGTCCAAAGAAAGCGAATATCCGAAAGGGACAAACCGGCCCAATTTATGGAAGTCTTGTAGCACAGAGCGAAGGACCAGGTTGTCCACAACTGGTCCAGGAGATTATCGTGTATGACAGTATCAAACGAATCGATTTCGCAAATCGCGTCTTGAAGGATTCTACGCCGCTACTGGAGATTTACTTTGCTTTCCCATTCAAGGTAGAAAATCCGAGTTGTAGATTTGAAGGTTCGAATTCAGTCATTGAGCCCTTGCGAGACCAATTCCCCGGTTCGAACTCCAACTACTATGCGGTGCAGCACTGGGCCGATGTTTCTGATGGCAAGGTAGGCGTGACATTGTCAGGTATTGAGTCACACCTTTTGGAGTTCGGTGGGTTGTGGCCATGTTATGTTTCGCAGGCGCATCATGGCGTTACGCCGCCGGACTTCGGCCGTGCATTTGTCAAGAAAGATGAGCTCACGAAGGGACACATGTACGCGTTTGTAATAGACAGCAACTTCCGCACCAACTTTCAGCCGGTCCAGCAAGGGGATATGTTGTTCCGCTATTCCATAAGTACCCATACCGGGGATTGGAAAGAGGGAAGGCCACGCGATTTCGGCTGGGCGACGGGCAACCCACTTGTCGGCGTGATTGTAAATGGTAAGAGGGAAGGGACACTGAGCAAAAAAAATAGTTTCTGCCAAGTTGATGAATCAAACGTGCTTCTCTTGACCCTGAAACGAGCCGAGGACGGAAACGGGATAATCGTCCGCCTAATCGAGACCGAGGGCAAAGAGGTAACAACAACACTAACTGTGCCCCATCTGGCCATCAGAACAGTGTACCGGACGAATCTAGTGGAGGAAAACGAAGAAGAGCTGACTTTCGGTGCAAACGAAATCCGGGTGCCTCTCAAGGCCTTCGGCATTGCGACGATTCGCATTGAACCATCGTGACATATCGGCAATATGGAGAAATGCGGATGACTTATTTTGCGGGCCGACACCACAAAGGCCAGGTGTTCATCACCTGGAAAGAAGTCAACCCTGCATAAGCTGGCGACGGTTCAAGGCGTCACCGTACGGTCTTAGATGCGAATATCACCAATCGGGCCGGTCCACAAGCTGGTTGTGTCAAGGGCCTTTCCGGCACCAAAGCAGAGGCTCCCATCCTTACTTTCCAATAACCGGAAGGCAGAGTTCCACGGGCTATGCCCTTGGGTATATACATCTACAACAGGCGAACAAATAGTCCGCGCACAAGCATGCCGGCCTATGGGTGTCAAATGGGTTATCGAACTCTCACCATCCTCCGTTGGACTCAGGCGGTGAGAAATGGTCGTCATGGCCGCCAGTGGTGGGTTACCTCGAGGTGGGTGGCCTAAGTGAAGGCTTAAGGCCCGCTGGGAAAGGCTTGCAGTTGGGACCCCAAGGTTCAATTTGCCTTAGATTCTTTTTCTTAAGAGCCTCATAGCAATCGGGTAGGTCAAACACCTTGAGGACGTTTGGCACGAGCGTCGAGAGCGGCCACGTGTACGCTTCCGACTCAGCCACGTCAGAGTAGGAAGCCAGGGCGTTCTTGAGGGTGACCTGCTTGACCTGGTCGGACAAGACCGCTGCGAAGGTCGCGGGTAGCGCACCCCAGCCCTTGCCGACCAGGTGTATTTCTTCATACCCACATGCCTTGAGCCAGTCAAGGACACGAAGCACGTCGTACGTCTTTTGTCCGATGTATGGTTTATCGAGCATGATAGAGTGAATCGCATAGAAGAAATCGTTGCCGTATGGTTCGTGGAATGGTTCGTGGCAAGTATTAGGCTGAGATTCTCCGATGCCGCGTACATCGCACGTGTAGAAAGGCGAATTGGGCTCGGCTCTCAGCAACTCGGCTATTAGAGGTTCGGCGCGAAGCTCGGCGTCACTGGATTGGTGTGCCACGTATAGAATAGCCCGCTTGCTACCACGGGCAGGACGTGACATCACGTGTTCATCGGAAAGAAGGTACACAACAGCATAAATCCCCGGCTCTGTCTCGACCGTGTAGGTGCCTATGCGCGGCTTGGGGTATTTGCGGGAACGCCAAACCTGTAGTACGCGGTATTGGGGAGCAGACTCTCCAGAAGGTTTTCGAAGGCCCAGAGTCTTGAGCAGGCGCCTTTTGAGTTTTCGCTCGGAAAGGTTCTTAGGTCGCTGTCTGGCCAGCATCTGCGACTTGGCTTTTGTGAACGAATAAATGGGGCGTGATTTCAACTCGCAGACCTGGCCGTTGGGCGTGCACCAAAGAGTCTCATCCTTCTCGATGATCAGTTCAGGTTCAGTCTGCGCGTCGGAGATACCGGTGACGCGATTGAACCAGCGGTACATGGCTTCTCGGCTTTCCTGGGAGTAGCCGTGATAACCTGGCGCAGTGAAGAGTCGGATGTTCTGCTCGGCTCCGAGCAGTTTGTACAGATGCTCGAGCTGGGAATACGCCTCTTCGGTGCCGCGGATGTCGAAGAAGTCTTTCTCCTTTGCGAGAATGATAATTGGCTCAGGTGCCGTTGCTGCGAGAAAATCGGCGTGGTCGAGTCCGAGTGCGAGTGCGTGAGGTGGACACTGCTCGGTGTCGGCGGGAAGCTCGTTCTCCGTGTTGCGACGGAATGTGGTTACGAAGCAGCTTGGCGCGGCCATTGTCCAGCGCTCTTCAGCGGCACAGAGCCAGGTCGTCATGGTTCCGCCGCCGGAGTTGCCGGTTACGCCGATCTGGTCTGGGTCGACTTCCTTGCGTGTTAGCAGATAATCCAGCGCGCGGATGCCGTCCCAGGCTCGCCATGTGCCAAAGAACTCACCGACGAGGAACTGCTGATTGCCGGCGTAGAGATGCTCGTGGACGCCGACGCCGATCCTCGACTTGAGATTTTCGTCCGGATACTGCAACCGTTCGCCCTGTCCGATGGGGTCGTAAATCAGCACGACATAGCCCTGCCGAGCCAGTGCCTGCGCGAACGATTGGTAGGCTTCGGCAGCTTTTCCGTTTGTTGAATGGCCGCATGTTCCCACGACGCCGGGAAGGGGGAACTGTCGGCCTTTGGGTATATATAAGTTGGCTGTCACGAGGAAGTTGGGGCGGCTCTCGAAGATGACGTTTTCAATCGTGTAGACATCTCGGTCGACGGTTCCGGTAATCCGCGGATTGAGGGGTGTCTTGTCCGGCCAGCGACCGAAACAGAGGCGAGTTTTCTCGCGTATGTCACGGACGTACCGTTCGGCGTCGGCGCGAGTCTTGAGGGCGGCTCTGTGCTTATTTGCCTGACTTTCGACCCGACGAACACGCTCGACAAAATACTCATGGACCATGCGAGGAAATCGGTTGAGCGGACTGAGCGAATCATTACCGTCAGAAGGTGCAGCCCAGACGCGAGGCACACAGGGCCATGTTATCATCATGATAGCAAGAGTAATGGCCTTGCCGACCTGAGGGCCATGTGGGGCCGTCGCCTCGGCTGACTGTCGTTGAACCGTTATGTTATGATTTGTCATTGTTCGGTCTCCAGCAACTTTTGTTCGTAATGTGGAACCATTGAAGGCGGCTTACGGTTTTTCGGCACTTTGCTCGGCAATTTCGACGTCCCTCTTAACGTTTTTTAGAAGTCCCATCCAATCCAACACGCGTGTTCGCGCGAGAAGCTGTGGGCGATACATTTTATTCGCAACCGATGCGTAATCTTCCCAATGTCCTTGTGCTTTGCGCAGATTTTCTACCGCCTGCTGCTTGCTCTGCTGAGTCTTTGACTTCTCGAACAGATGGAGCTCAACCGCACCAAGGATTTTCGATGCATAATAATTGCCAAGATGTGACATCGCTTCAATATCACCTAAGGTTAGCTGAAGTTCTTTGCTGATTTGTCCGGCTTCGCGCCGAATCCCCTCGACCTGCTTCAACGATTTGTCTGCATACTCGCGGAGTTGTTCCGCAACTTGAACGGGTGTTTTTCCTGTCATGGGGGCATTTGCAAGGTTTTTCTCGACGTGCTCTGGAATCGACATGAGGCCACTTTCCTCCATCGGCTTAGTCTTGATAAAGTCACGTACCGTGTGAAAGCCGCTTCGTTGGTCAAAGCAGCCTTCCACCGCCCACATGAAATCCCAATTGCACCAATGAAATCTGTTTACCAGAGGAATAATCTTTGATGCTGTCGCCCAGGCATCGTAAAGAGGCAGACCACGCGTTTGGGGAAACCGGTCGAGTAAGGTCTTCTCAAAAAACTCACGTTGTAGATTGAGGTCGTATCCCAATCGTCCCCAGAGCATAAAGCTGTACCAGTGTTTCTTTATCTCCAGTTGACGGGGCGTTTCGGGCTGAAGGCTGGTGAACTCTCTTGCCCATACGTAGCCATCGGAACCCATGTGGTAGCCCGCGGTCTGCCCTTGTGGGAGATTAGAAAGAAATGCCCGCACAAACTCAGGATCGGCCCAGCGGAAATTGAAGATGTCATCGTTGCGCAGGTTCCACCAGCACTTAACACCATACTCTTTCATTTCGTTCAATAACGGCTTGCAAAACGGCGGTTTGACAGACGAGTACATGTGAGCTCTTGCATACTTGAATGATAACTCGAAGGAATCCGGATACTTTGCGCCAAATTCTTTGATAACCTCACCGATGCCTGTTTGCCAGACACGATGAATGAAGCGAACGGTCCGGTTTGGCTGCTCTTTTTTGGCATCCAGAATTCCGAGGCCATAAGTTTTCCACAGCCATTTTTCTTTGGCGAACTCATCGCTGCGATGCTTCATATTCTCGCCTGCAGTTACGCCAATTCCTGTAAGCAGCGGATATGTGAGTAGCGTTTCACGGACACATTCGCGAAGATACGCGATCGTCTTTGGATTGTCCTGCTCGCTCGTGATTCCGTACTTACCTTCGGTCCCGTTCATAACGACGTTCCACGTTATCAGGTAGATGTCTATCGCCCGGTCCTTGGCATGGCGCATCACCCGGCGCCAGAATTCGATTTTCTGATCCATTGACATCTTCTTAACCACCTTCAGATTCTCGAGGACCTGTGGCGAGACAAACTGCGGGTCCCTCCATGCCCCGGCTTTGTAGGTCGGTTTGAGGGTGGTAATGCACACATCCTGCAACGCTATATCAGGATAGTCCCGCAGCTCAACAATGGACGGGAAAGGATGAGGATTCCAGAGGGTGAGCGTGTTATACCTATATCGAGCCATGTCGTCCAAGAACTCCTGCCAGAAGGCGAAATTCCACATCTCGGTATAGCTATTTTGTGCGGCATCTCCGGTATCATCGTAGCTGGGTGTTCGCGCATCGAGCGGGATATTGAATTTGATCCCGCGCCGAAGGATAGAGGGCTTGTGAACTGCTTCGGTGAGTTTGTCGAGACGTTCCTCGATTCGAATAACCTCGGCCAGGTGCAGGCCGCCATACATACAACCGGGCTCATCGGCTCCAATAACCCAGCAGGTGGATTTGCCAATTGCGCCGATGGCATAACCCTGCGGCTCAAGCCGGGGCGCCGAGTCTCCAATCGCGGCAAATAGCCTTTTTGCCACGTTCCTGTCTTTGACAGCAAGAATAATGCGAACGGAATCCCCTTCATCTGATAGTTGGGTCAAGGGTTTCTCAGTGACGTTATAACCTTTGTGTTCCAATGTCTCGCGGATTTCCTGCGACGCAAAGAGTATCGTGCCAACAGTTGGGTCTCGATAGATTACTACGTTCTTTAGATGTAGCTCCGCTGCAAAGCATATACCAAGCTCCAGAGCAACTACACAGCAGACGATAATGCGCGTGATGTTTTGCCATTTTGACAGATTCATTTCGTACCCTCAGTCTTTTCCAGATTCCTCATTTTTATTCGAAGAGCGCAACTTCAAACCGCTCCAATTTCGGCACAATGTACTCGACCCAGCCGTTCTGTGTCACGGAGATATCCGGCTTCTGTTGTGCTCTGCAAATGCGTACATTCTTCGTTTTTCTTTTCGCTCTCAATTGTAGTCGGGTATTTGACATTGCAATAGGCTTATGAAAGGCCGTTCCATTCCGGGCTGAATGCTTCACCAGGCCAACACACTCAAAGCTGCCGTCAGCACTTGCGTGACGAGTGACTTCCACCAACGGCGGCACTTCAACACCTCATAATACCTGAATATCTCGTTTCATTTCAATGCCTCCGGCTGTCAATCCGCTCGATTTCTTCTCAGATTGACCGAAGAACCGGCCAATTTGCTCAGAATCCAGCACCTCGCCGCTTGTTCGACGTACCTTAAGCCCGGGATGCTTCACAGTTCACGAAATATGCTTCACACATCCACTCATCTACTCATTCACGCTTCAGGAGAATCTGCACAGTATGCCTTACGGCAGTGGCAGGAAAGCGCGCCAGACAAACGGCGGACAGGTCGAGGACAATTCAACGCATAACGTTGTGGCTAAGCGGCGGCGTTCCATGCCGTCCCTTGCGCCCGCGCGTTCGCGTCTAGTTTTCGGGAGCTTCAATAGGAACGAAATAGAGTGTGAATTTAGTGTCCTTGATATCAATGCCAAGTACTTCCCTTACAGAATCAGGATCCATGCCACGGCCGAACTCAGCTTTATCTCCTGAATTCAGGGATTTGGTTTCGAGGACCTTCTGAGTCGTTTCCTCGACCCAATAGGCCGTTCCATTTGCCGGAGCGATGTACTCTATGGAGAAACCGGCGCCAACAAGATAACAACTATGGGGAATGCCGTTTTCCGTAAATGGGCCTTCAGATGATGTGGACAAGGTGGAACATCCGGCCAGACATAACAACACGGATACACAAGCTACGGTAACGATACTATAATTTGATTTCATGTGCTTTCTCCTTTGCGAACATAATAGTATACAACTCGATTTCCCGATGCCGTCTATCGGGACTGAGTTTATGCTACCATTACCCTACTATCAAGAAGAATCAGCTTTGTAGGGCGCGCTTACTACTCTGCGAAGTAGCTCCGCTACGTAGCACGAGTTAGCCCACCGATTAAATCATTGTGGGGCAAGCCATACCGTACATCGCTCAATCCCACAGAGTAGAGACAGAAGAACCAAATAATTGTAAAAAATACTTGACATTATGTAAGAAATATATTACCATTGGTTATAAAGTATAATGATGTGATTGAATCCAAGATAGGAGGTATCGATCATGGAAAAGACGCAAGAAAACCCGATTCGCGCGATATTAGCCACGATGTTTGTGCTTGCCTTTGCCCTCATAAGCGGCTTATCAGTCGCAGTGGGGCTTTATGCGGATGGGATGGGTTTTGAGTCGTGTAAGTCGTGGCTGGTGCTTATAGCCTGGCTTGCCGCAACCTGCGGTCTCTGGTCCATTCCTTTCATCACGCAGAAAATTCGCAAAAACGGGGAGGTGGCTATGGATGAACGCGGCCTGAAAATCTTCAAGAATGCGGCATTTGCAGCAGTTACCGTGTCTATGTTGTATTTCCTTTGTGTCTGCTTTGTTGCATTGCGGATTGTTGGGCCGAACGGCTCGGTGTCGGTTAACGTTATACCTGCTATATTTGTCGGATGGATCGTGATTTTCCAGATTGCACTCGTTTTCGGTAATCTAATTCTCGATAGATTGGGTTGAAAACATGGCGAACAGAAATTTACGCAACCGGGTTAGACAATTACGTTTTGAGAATGGCCAGATGACACAGCAGCAGCTCGCCGACATGGCTCATGTCACACGACAGACTATTATTGCCATTGAGGCGGACAGATACTCGCCTTCACTGACTCTTGCTTTCAGAATAGCAAGGATATTCGACGTTTCCGTTGAAGAGGTATTCCAATATTGCAACGGTGAATCAGATATGTAGGGTGCGATATTTCGCACCACTTGCCTGTTAAAAGTTGTCGTTGAAATATTCCGGTTTGCCGTCGTCCCCATCATAACGTGCCGAATCTTCATCTTCGCTGTCCGCGTCGACCGTGATTCGCTTGATACTCTCAGCCTGTTTTGTGTGACTGTCAACAGCAACCAGAATTGTATTCATTTTGACGTCGCCGGTGGCTATTTCAAATGGGAAAGGCATCTGTGTTCTGAACGACTTTAATACGCTTTCGTTGCCTCGGCCGAGCACCGAATCATGGGCGCCTGTCATGCCGATGTCAGTAATGTATGCTGTGCCCTTAGATAGGATTCTTTCGTCGGCGGTCACAACGTGGGTATGCGTGCCGAAGCATAAGCTAACGCGGCCGTCAAGGTGGTAACTCATGGCAATCTTTTCGCTCGTGGCTTCGGCGTGAAAGTCAACAATTATTATGTCGGCTTGCTGTTCGATCTTAGGCAGGATTTTGTCGGCAGCATGATAGGGACAGTCGGCCGGCTTCATAAAAAGTCGCCCTATTAAAGCCACAACCGCAACGGTTGGCCCTTTACTCGTCTTATAAACCGCAAAGCCCCGCCCAGCCGCTTGCTCAGAAAAATTTGCCGGGCGGCATATATTGTCCGCTGTTTCCAGAGTCTTGATTATATCTCTTTTGCGGTAGGCGTGGTCGCCTAAGGTGACGATGTTTACGCCGTACCGCAATAATTTGTTGTAGATTTGAGGTGTCAACCCGGAGCCGCCGGCAGCGTTTTCGGCGTTGGCTACGACACAGTCGATATCATGAGCTTTGACCAATTGCTTTAGTTTGTCTGCGACAATCCGTCTGCCTGGTCGACCTACTATGTCACCAATACAGAGAATCTTTAGTTTCATATCTTTACTGTGTCAACCAAATTGATCACTGTGCAGACACATTAAGCCCTGTGCTTGCTTCCCGCACTATACTCAGCACGCACGAGCCCTCACGATATCTACTGCTACTTTGCGTACTCGATGCAGCGAACCTCTCGCAGCAGTGTAACCTGAATTTCGCCCGGATAAGTCATTTCAGCTTCAACCTTATTGGCTATGTCACGTGCAATCTTCGTCGCTGCATCATCGTCGACCTGGGCTGCATCAACAATCACGCGGATTTCCCGCCCAGCCTGAATGGCGTAAGCGTTTTCCACTCCCTTGAAGCTGCTGGCGATTTCCTCGAGTTTCTCCAATCGCTTGATGTATCTTTCAAGTGTTTCTCTTCTGGCGCCGGGGCGGGAGGCACTAATTGCATCAGCGGCAGCAACCAGCGGCGTGTAGGGGTTCTCTGCAGGGACATCGCCATGATGGGCGGCGACGGCGTTCAGCACAACGGGAGATTCGTTGAATCGCTTAAGGTAGTTTGCACCTATGGTGGGGTGGTTGCCTTCGACATCGTGGTCAATAGCCTTGCCTATGTCGTGCAACAATCCAGCACGCCTTGCTATCGAGCCGTCCAGGCCAAGCTCATCAGCCATGACCTGTGTCAGAAAGGCTACTTCAACGCTGTGCCGAAGCACATTCTGGCCATAACTTGTCCTAAAATTCAAGGCGCCGAGCAGCATTAGCACTTTGTTGCTTAGGCCTCGAACGTTTGTCTCTACGGCTACATCTTTGCCGAGCTGCAGCAGCTTGTGGTTGACATCCTTTTTCGTCTGAGTGACCAACTCTTCGATGCGGGACGGATGTATTCTTCCGTCTTGTATCAGCCGTTCCATCGATAGGCGAGCAACCTCGCGCCTGACGGGACTGAAGCCGCTTACAACGATCATTCCGGGCGTATCATCCACGATGACATCTACACCGGTAGCTTTTTCAAACGCGCGAATGTTACGGCCCTCTCTGCCAATAATGCGGCCTTTCATATCATCATTCGGGATATCGACTGTGGATACGGTTACTTCGCAGGTCTGCTCAGCGGCGTATCGCTGAATAGCGGTGCTGATTATTTCTCGGCTTTTCTCATCGACAGCCTCTGTAGTTTCTTCAACCTTGCGCTGGATCAAAGCGGACATCTCGTGCTCGCACTCATCTTCAAGCCGTTGCAACAGCAGCTCTCGGGCCTCGCTGATGTCCATTGCGGTGATTTTGAGCAGTTGATTTTTCTGCTGTGCCATCAACACCGAGAGTTGCTTGTCCTTGAGCTCGAGATTGCGCAACCTTCTGTCGAGTTCTTGTCCCTGTTGTTTTGCCGCCTTTTCCCGCTCTGTGAGCAGTTCCGCCTGTCGGTCAAGCGTATCCTCGCGCTTCGTTAGCCTCATTTCCGTTTCGTGCAACTCGGCTCGAACTTGATTCGCCTCAGTTGTGAATTGCTCCTTCTTCTTGATGGTTTCGGCAGCGGCATCAATCTGAGCAGACTTAATTATGTTCTCTCCCTCCTTCTTAGCACCTTCGATCTGCCGTTGCAGATCCTGCTCGAAGGTCTTTGCTCTTGTCCTGGAAACCATTATGTAGACGAAATAGGCCAGACATGTCCCCAAGGCGAAACCCAAAATGGTAGCCAGCCAAGGTTCTATTGAGGCAATTTGCGGCATTGTCATGCACATCATTTCCGCCTTTCCCTTGCCGTTATAAATAGGACTAACAAACGTAGCCCAGCGGAGACAGATTGAGGGGAGTTTCCCGGCAGGAAAGCTCCAAAGATATGGCTGCGAATCACGAAATCCTTTTCGCCTGAGCGTAGAATCAGCTGCCTGTAGCTAAGATTATTTCTAATCTTCGCATTCTCTTTGTCAACAAGCTCATTTTCACCACATTTTTCACAGGATTGGCTGGTTTTATGCTCGGTGCCAGCAGTTCGCCGCTGGCAAACACCTTTTCCAGGCAGATTTCGTTCAGTGCTAAATTCACTCTTCGGCGCAGCTTAAGGCCCATTCTAAATTACTGGCCCTTTTGGCAACCGGCACCAAAAAGTCACTTTGCAGCCTAACTACCGTCACGGCAAGACCTTACAACCATTTGCCGTCTAATGCGTCCCTTCACAGAGCAGCGATGCATTCTCAGAAAAGTTGCGGGACGCCCCACAATCCAGTTTGTCATCAGCAAGCTATTTATATCGTAGAGTACGTTTTGTGACTCGTCAAGAAAAAAATACGCGACTCGGCCAATTTGTCTGCCAACAGAGCCTTCTTGGCTTGAAAGCAAGGAGCCAGGACCTTCATCCCGTTGCGCTGACGCTTTGGAGAAAACTCGTGTAACTTCCTTAGTGCTAAGCTGTTACGAGCATTTTGCGGGATTTCCGGGAAGCCGCATAGCTTGACCGGAAGCCGAAAACAACGCTGGGGCTGCTGGCAACAAAATGCGACATTCTTCGGCAAGAACAAGTATAAGCGTTTTGTGGTCCAGCATCTGGCAATTCTTGAACCATTATGCGGTTGACACATTCGGTTTTATGTCTATCATTGCCTCCGCGAGAAAGAACTTCGGATATCGAAATTCCAAACACATTCGCTGGGCCGAAATGTAAAACTCATACCGAGCACAAACGGGGTAAGTGCTGAACGCCGAGACCAGCAGATCAATTCACGGATGATTCTGGCGGTGCGTGAATGATTCGAATGTTTCCATCAATAAACGCTCTGAGCTTTCGATGCCCGCTACTGGTTGACATCCCGGCCTCGATATCCTCGGTACCACGCCCCACAGACACAAACTGAGTTAGTGTACTGTCCAATGAATGAGTTTAGGTGCAATGGAATTCTTTACCCAGGCTTCTCAGTTTTATATTTGGGCTTCGCGCCCGGGCGAGGACAAGTTTATACCAGCGAAAGCAAGTGTGGAAATGAAAGGGTGAGGGTCTCCTTTTCGAAACGGCCTTAGCTAATCGTAGCCAAGCCTTATGTGGATTCGACGGATGCCATTGCTGTGGCTTCCATTTCGAACAGCAGCTCTGGCCGACAGATGTCACATATCACTGTCACGCACGGCCAGCCAAGGTCTTCCTTCAATTCGTAAAATATCTTCTCGACCTCGGTTGTCTTACAGTATGCTACCGCTTGCACCACATCCTCGTCAGTGGTTTGCGTGTCTCTTAGAACAGCGCGAATGTTTTCTATGGTCGCGTGTATCTGGCCCTGGGCGTCACCGACGTTCATCGTGGCGCCTCTGGCGTCGATCGAGGCGGTTCCCGAGACAAACACAGTCTCTCCAGCCGGCGTGAATGCTCGCGAAGCCCGTGAGAAGGCCGAGCCATACTCCAGCGCACACTGCTGTTTTCCCACTGCCTGAAGGTACTGGGTTGAATCCGGCGGTTGCAGGACCGCCGTCAAGTCCATGGCACACTTGGCTCCATCGGCCGAGCACAGCCCGATGCCGGTACTGGCCGGCATTGATTGCCGGGTTTGCTCTCCGATAAGCCCACGCTTCGTAAAGAACTTGGTTCTGACTTCATTGAAATCCTCATACCACGAAAGAATGTCACACAGCCACATCCAAGTTCGCGGCACCGAAATGAAGTCAGCCCCAAATTGTCTGAGTGCTGATTCGGCCTTTTCCAGTATAGCCTCCGCCTGTTCCGTGGCCTGCGCGAAGTGCCTGTCGGATATGTTCGAAAGCGTAAGATACGTCCGGCCAGGCACCTCAAGAATTCGTCCACGGAGGCTTCCCTCGACGTTGATTCGTTCCGGCCTGCTGTGACTTTTGACGGCATGGATCAGGACTCCAGCAACGGGCCCGAGTATCCCCTCCTTACCACAGAGAAAGCTGGGAGCTACTCCGTCGTCGATACCGGAATAAGCATTTAACCGGACGCCTGAAACGATTTCCATTACCGCTGGGGCTGAAAAAACCCGCTCCTGGAGTATATATGCTCCTTTTGAGAGGAGTATGTCCCGGATGCCGGAAAAGATTTCTTGGGCCTGACCCTGGGGCGGAGCACTTTCGTTCGGAGTGGCTGAAATATAGATTTCGGTGGCCACAGGAGATTCGATGCTTCGCGTATCTAACTTTACAGTCATCTTATTCTGTTGTCCATCATATGTTGTCTGCCAGTGCTTAAAACTTGCACCGATCCACATGGATGGGCCTCTATCTATATTATTTAATTGCCGTTGACGGAAAAATCAAGCCTAATTCCTAATCCGAGTTTTTCTTAAGAAACTCTCTTTTGTGTCACAAGATTATCTGCTGTCGCCCTTTAGGGATTTTTGTGCCTGTTTATAGCGTACAATCCACGCATTGATTCTTTGTGCGAGCTTTTCGTTTCCGGCTGCGTTGGCACGATTGAGCGCCTTGTCTGCAAACAGAACCGCTTCCTGGAACCGGCCGGTCTTGGCATAACTGGTCGCCAAATTCATAAGGGCGTCGGCATTGTTTGGATCGAGGCGTGCTACCTCTAACCAGTGTGCGATTGCCACATCAATCTTTCCCTGACGGGTGAGTGCTATCCCGAGATTGTAGTGGGCTGGGGCGCTATTTGGATCAAGGCGTATCACCTCGGACCAATGCGAGATTGCCTTATCGGTCTTTCCCTGGCGAGCAAATGCCTCGCCGAGTTCGTAGTGCGCATCAACGTCCTGTGGTCTGATCCTCACAACCTTCGACCAGTGCTGAATCGCCGCATCGAGCTTTCCCTGGCGAAACATAACCTTGCCAAGGTTGTAATGCGCCTCGGCACAGTCTGGGTCGAGGCGTATCGCCTCAAACAAATGGGCGACACCGTCCTGTGGCATCCCTTCGGCCAGCAGGACGGAAGCCAGATTGGCGTGTGCTTTGGCGTGCTCGGGCCTAAGCTGAACGGCCTTCGACAGGTGTCTGAGTGCCTCATTAGCTTTGCGCTGGTGAATCATCGCTACACCAATATTATAATGTGCGCCAGCGTGATTTGGGTCAAGGCGTATGACTTCCAGCCAATGTGCCACAGCTTCTTCGAGCACCCCTCTGCTACTGAAGATGTGTGCCAACGTGTCGTAAGCTTGCGTGCTTTTAGGATTCAGCTCCAGCGCCTTTCTACATGCCGGCTCTGCACCTTCAAGATCGCCGGATTGAAGCTTCTCTATGGCAATTCTCACGAACGAGTAGTCATCCAGGAAGTGCTCGTGGATTTTCTTTATGGCCGAGGGTTTGGTGTTGACGAACTCCGGTATGTTAGCGGCTCGGTCCGGCGCGGTGAAGCGTGACAACAGAACGGCAGGTGTGCTGCGTCCCTGTTCATCGATGTGCGCGAGGAAAAGCTGGGTGTAGTCTGAATTAGCCTTTGAGGAAAAGACCAGCCACTTACCATTTGGCGACCAACTGTGCCAGGAGTTCATACGGCTTGTGTTGCACCGTAGCCTTCTTGCCTTGCCTCCTTCGGCCGGGATGATGTATAGTTCGCTGTCAGGTTGAAGTAGCATGTAACTCTTGGCTTTGCAGAACACGATCCATTTGCCATCGGGCGAGTATTTCGCGAAGAAATTACTCATGCCATTGCCGGAAGCTCCTTCAAGCGGCACCGGCGTACCGCCTTTTCCGTCATTGAATGGAATCTTATACAGGTCGAACAAGAACAGCTTTCCTTCTTCGAGGAATTCTCTGCATTCTTCAGGGGTCAGGAGCACCGTGCTCTTATCGCCGATGCGTTCCAGTTTGTACGCTTCGGCTCTGGCGAAAACAATATGCCTGCCGTCAGGGCTCCACGTCGGATTGCTCTGGACGTACTGGGGGTCATCAGCTCCAGGCAACGCGCTGAAGGTATCCGTTTGCCTATCGTATATGCACAAGATGCCCTTGACCGGAAAGAAGAGCTGAGAGAAAGCCAGGTCCGGTCTTGGAACAAAGACCGACTCGTCCTTTACTGTACTGACAACGTACCTGCCGTCTGGAGATACCTGGGAAAGCAGGCCGAAGGTCGATTCGGCATCTTCCCTTCTGTAATCACTCCACGTGATAATATCACTTGTGGCGAGAGCCATTTCTTGTGCGACCTGCGTAATAACGTATGAGGCTTTACTGTTGGCATAATCCACATCCATTGCGAGGATTTTGCCATCTCTGGGGAACGAGTGACAGTTTCCGCAGACGGGTAAATTCTCCAGGACAACCGGAGGCTGTTGTAATGAAGAGATAGCGCCAAAGCGCCAGCGGATACGCGATGGATCCTTGACAGCATCAATAAAAGGCAGGTTTACTTCGCGGTAGAACAGGGGCGCATCAACTTTGTCTTTAGATGTTTTGATTGTGATGCGGCCTCCTGACAAGACCTTGTCGGGCTTGGAACGTCTGACGCCAAGGATGGCAATCTCCGCCTGTTTCTCGAGTGAACGCGTCTTTATGTTTTTCCAGTCTTTTACGTTAGGAGCCCACTGCTGAGCCTGGGTGAGGAAATTTAAGCGTTCGTTGTTGTCCTGGAACTTAATGGTTATGAGCCAGGTATCAGACTCGGGTGCGTCATCGTCCCAACGGAATATAGGTGGCGCAATTTCCGGGGGAAAGAGTGTGTCATTCTCCGGATAGCTAATTGTCAGCCCACTGTATGCGGCCCGGTCCTGGTAAAGGGCCAATATATCCTCCACACAGAGAGCAGGCTTGTGGAAAACAGTGAATGCAACCGCAGCAACGGCGACAGCCACGGCGCCGATGACCACAACGAAATATGTAGCCCGTTTCCGAATAGGTGGACCAATTGTGGACGCCAGTAACGCACGGCAACGCCTTGCCCCCCCAAAGAAGCATTGGTCGATTTGGTCGCGCCTCAATTAGAAGTCTCCTGTTGGGGAGCCCACAAAGCGAGAAGCTAAGATTTCCTGAAAAATTGACATTGGCCATTTGAGCCAAACGTCAACTCCATAATATATTATGAATATCGGTGGTAGTGAGAGCCGGCTTAACTGCAAAAACGAAGGTTCTTGGCTTTTCGAGAGCTTTTTGGGTGTGATGCGCTGTAGCTATTTTAGAAGGATTGGTCAGCCTTTTTGTAGAGGTCGATCCAGCCTTGGATTTTCCGTGCGAGCTGCTCATCTCCGGCAGCGCGAGCGAGCCTGAGCGCTTTCTCGGCAGCCAAAATAGCCTCACGGAACCGGCGCTGCTCAGCATAGTCCATTGCCAGAATCTGGTGCAGTGTCGGCGATGTGTCAACACCCGGATTGAGCTGAACAGCTCTTGAGTAATGCTTGAGGGTCTGGTCTATTTTCCCCTGGTCAGCAAGGGCCATAGCCAGGCCGTAGTGAAGTTCGGCGCGGTTCGGATCAAGGAATACCGCCCTTGACAGATAGACCGTGGCCTGCTCGGCCTCTCCCTTGTAAAGGAACGCTTGACCAAGGTTGTAGTTCATGTCTACAGGGTTGTATTGCTTGTCGAGCCCCTCTGGAATACGTCGCAAAGCCTCCGAGAGATGACTGATCGCTTGATCGAATTGCCTCTGGTGCAACAGCGCCATGCCCAGATCATGATGTGCTTGCGCATTGCCTGGATCAAGCTGCAGAGCCTTTGATAGATGGGTCATTCCCTCCTTAAACATGCCTTTGACGTTGTAGAAAAGAAACCCTAACTTCTGGTGGGCTTCTACATTGTTCGGATTTAGTTCGAGCGCATTGTAGTACTCTTCTATGGCATTATCTGGCTCACCATGTTTGTAGAACTCATTTCCGGCTCTTACGAAGGAATAATCATTCAGAAACTTTTCGTGGATTCTCTTGATAGCCAAGCGGTTAGCATTGACAAACTCTGGTATGTTGGCGGCTCGATCCGGTGCGGTGAAGTGCGCCAGCAGTACAGGTGGCGTGCTGCGTCCTTCTTCGTCGATGTGCGCGAGGAAAAGTTGCGTGTAGGCCGAATTGGCTTTTGAGGAGAATACCAGCCATTTGCCATTTGGCGACCAACTGTGCCAAGAGTTCATCCGACTCGTGTTGCATCGTAGTCTTCTGGCTTTGCCCCCTTCGGCCGGGATAATGTAAAGCTCGCTGTCGGGCTGAAGCAGCATGTAACTTTTGGCTTTGCAGAACACAATCCATTTGCCGTCGGGTGAGTATTTCGCGAAGAAATTGCTCATGCCGTTGTTGGAAGCTCCCTCAATCGGCTCGGCTGGGCCACCTTTGCCGTCATTAAACGCAATCCTATACAAATCAAACAAGAAGGGTCTGCCGTCCTCTGTGAATTCTCTGCACTCCTCGGCGGTCAGAAGCACCTTACCCATGCCGCGAGTGTGCTGTAGGTCGTATGCCTTGGCTCTGGCGAAGACGATATACTTGCCATCGGGGCTCCAGGCCGGATTGCTCTGGACATATTGGGGGTCATCTGCTCCCGGCAATGATTTGAAATTACGCGTTTGTGTGTCATACACACATAAGATACCTTTGACTGGAAAAAACAGTTGAGAGAAGGCTAAAGGCGGCATTGGGACAAAGACGGACTTGTCCTTCACCGTGCTGACCACATACCTGCCATCCGGAGAGACTTGAGAAAGCAGGCCAAAGGTCTGTTCACCATCCTCCTGCCTGTAGTCATTCCATGTTATAATGTCACTCGTGGCAAGAACCATTTCTTCTGCGACCCGCGTAATGACATATGAGCCTTTACTGTTGGCATAATCCACATCCATTGCGAGCATGGTGCCATCCTCGGTAAACGAGTGACAGTTTCCACAGACCGGCAAATTCTCCAGGACAACCGGCGGCGGCGAAGAGATCGATCCAAAACGCCAGCGGATGTGTGAGGGATCTTTGACAGCATCAACGAAAGGCAAATTAACCTCGCGGTAAAATAACGGCGCGCCAACCTCATCTTCAGACGTTTTGATTGAGATTCGGCCTCCTGAAACGATTTTAGGGGGGCTGGATATGCTGACGCCGAGGATAGTAACCGTCGCCTCTTTTTCCAGAGACCGCTTCTTTATGGCCTCCCAGTCTCTTGGCTCGGGTGTCCACTGTGGAGTGTGGGAAAGGAAATCCAAACGTTCTTTGTCATCCTGGAACTTGACGGTAATTAGCCAGGTCTTTGACTCGGATATGTCATCGTTCCAACGAAACGTTGGCGGCACAATCTCCGGTGGGAAAAGCGTGTCATCAAGAGGATAGCTAATCGTCAACCCGCTGTATTCGGCTTGCTCCTGGTAAACCGCTAATATATCTTCCACGCTGGGGGTGGGCTGGTGAAACACGATTAGCACGATCGCCACAGTCGCGATAGCCATGATGCCGACGAATATGACCAGACATGTTAGTGACCTACGCATATATCTGCTCGCCTGGCTTACGTGTTTGCTTCGTTACGACCTCCACGAAGAGGTCGTCCAAGATGTTTGGCTGCCCTATATGGCCTAACACCGCTTTTGTGAGCCGCAAACGTTGTATCGGTACAAGTTTGAGTGAAATAAAGCAAAAAACCCAAAAATACGGCCCTCTCATAAGATACTATAGTTTCGACGATTAACAACCTTTTTCCAGCTCGACGACAAGTCATTTTTGAAAGCCATGATTGCCGGATATGAGTTCAGAATTAGTTGTTGCATTTTAAGTGTATCAGGAGTGTACGGCCAAATTGCAGGCTCAGGCTATCCCATTCTTGTCCCGGATGAAATGGGTGTCACACAGCAGGATTAATGAACAGTCCGCCAACTTTGAATCCTCGGTGAAGCTTAGCTGCCAAGGTCGTTCGAGCGTGCGCGATGTGGAGCAAGTCAACAACCAGTATTGCACTGCATATGCCACGCATCTTCCTAGGTCGGATAAAATAGCAGACGGTTGGAATCCCTGTTCCACGTAGACAAACAAACCGTTTCGAATCTGTTATTATAGGCCTTTCGCTTGCTTTGTGATACGGCAAACGCGCGATGAGGTGTGTTTTGTTTTTAAGTCACCAATGGGCCATGTCGATACTGGCTGTGGATAAAATCTTTAGTTGGATGGTATGGCTATGGAAAAACAGGACCCCATAATATCGTCCCTCATACAGCAGAAGATTGTCGACGAGAAGATCCTTAAGTACGTTCTCGATCAGCAACAAGAGACCGGACAAAGTCTAATAAGCATACTGAAGAATGAGAATCTTCTAAGTGAAGAGCAGTTGAGCCGGGCTATTGCGGCCACTAACAGGATAGAATTTATTAATCTCTCTCCTGAGATGATTGATCCGATCGTGGCACACTTAGTGTCCTATGAGACGGCGAGTCAGAACAACGTGATTCCTGTGAAGAAACAGGATGATCACCTGCTGGTGGCGATGGGCTCTCCCTTGGATCTTTCCGTGCGAGATCAGATTGAGATGAGGACAGGATACAAGGTTATTCCGCTTGCCAGCACACCGGCCGCTATTCGACAGGCAATACGTTATCACTTCAATGTGGCCAATGTGACAAAGCAGGCTATAGTCTCAATGCGGCTGAAAGAGGATGCCAGCAAGAGCGCCCGCCAGGATGAAGCTAAGCAGAAGTCAGCAAAAGCTGCCAATGCCCCTATCACAAAGCTGGTTTCGTCCATAATAAGGGGGGCAATCGACGCCCAGGCAAGTGACATACATATCGAGCCACAGGAATCTGATGTAAGGGTCCGGTACCGCACAGACGGAATACTGCGTGGCGCGATAGACATGCCCTCCTCGGCACAACTCGAGGTAGTATCGCACATCAAGATCATGGCAGATATGGACATTTCTGAGCGAAGAATTCCTCAAGACGGTCACATGAGTATGCAGCATGAAGGCAAAGAATACGATCTGCGAGTTTCGTCCTTGCCGGCTGTAGGAGGGGAAAAGATCGTTATCAGAATCCTCGATAAGAACGCGAGCAAGTGGTCGCTTGATGCAGTCGTGACCTCGCGCGATGATAATCAGAGATTCCGAGAACTTGTCAGTAATCCCTACGGAATGTTGCTTCTAACCGGTCCGACCGGCAGTGGAAAAACGACCACATTGTATTCCGTTCTGCAATTGGTGAACACGCCGGAGAGAAATATTGTCACTGTTGAAGATCCTGTCGAGTACCGACTGGATGGCATTACTCAAGTGCAAGTGCGGCCGGCTGCAGGAATGACGTTTGCATCGGCGCTGAGAAGTATACTGCGCCAGGATCCGGACGTTATTCTGGTCGGGGAAATCCGCGACCTTGAAACGGCAGAAATAGCTATCAGTGCAGCCTTGACGGGGCACCTTGTACTCAGCACACTTCACACGAACGATGCAGCAGGCGCGATATCACGCTTGATTAACTTGGGGATACCGCCATTTCTTGTTTCTTCAGCGCTTTTAGGGACGGTCGCCCAAAGGCTTGTAAGAACTTCGTGTTCCGATTGCAAACAAATCTATCAGCCCTCCGAGGATGAACTCAAGTGCCTGTTTGGAAAGTCCCAGCCGAATGAGAAGGTCGAACTCAGCCGGAACTCGGGTTGTAAGAGGTGCTATCAGACCGGATACCGGGGACGCAAGGCAATCTATGAGATATTAAGTGTTTCACAGGTAATCCGCAGAATGATAGTCGATGGGACCAGTGATGATGCTATTAAGCACCAGGCAATTGAAGAAGGCATGAAAACCCTTCACAAGAGTGGAATTGATGAAGTTCTCGGTGGTGTAACGACACTGGATGAACTTATGCGGGTGGTCGATGTGAGGTCCGACTAATGGCGGTCTACGAGTATACGGCGACAGACGCAAGCGGCAACAAATTCGCCGGTACGTACGAGGATATCGAGAACGTTGCCACGCTCCGGGAAGAACTGGCCAAGGTGGGTTATGTTCTGGTCAAAGCCCGCCGGGCCAAGAATACACAGGCCAAACGCAAGAAAGTAAAACAGTCGGAAGTAGTTGCGTTTGCGTATAAGTTTTCAGGCATGTATTCGGCAGGACTGTCAATTCTAAGGTGCCTTGAGACCCTGGAGGAACAGGCTGAAAATCAGGCCTTTAAGAATGTGCTCACCGATATACGCCAAAACGTAGAAATCGGCTCAAGCCTGAAAGATGCCTTCGCAAAATACAGGCACATATTTTCGGACTTCTTCCTGGGAATGATTGAGGCCGGTGAGTCCGGGGGAAAGTTGGCAACAGCGATCGAAATGAGTGCCTCATATCTGGAAAAGCAAGCGGACCTGAAACGGAAGGTCAAAGGCGCCTTTGTCTATCCGATCATGGTGGGCGTGGTGTGCTTTATTGTTGTCGGCGCCCTTTTGGTCTTTGTCGTGCCCATGTTCTCGAAATTATACAAACGGTTGCATGTGCCATTGCCCGGTCCCACGCAAGCTCTGGTAGCGTTAAGTGTTTTAGTCAGAAGCTGGTGGTGGGCAATCCTTATTGTGGTGGTTGGGCTGGTGCTATTACTGCGACGGCTTTCAAGAGACCCACGTATCAGAGCCAGGTGGGATACGTTCAAGCTTCATATGCCAGTTTTCGCCAGCCTTAATCGTATGGTCGTGGTTTCCCATTTTACACGTACGTTTGCGATGCTGGCATCTGTGGGCGTTTCGCTGGTTGAGGCGTTGGATGTGGCAAGTCTGGTAGCCCACAATCACAAGATGACTGATATTGCCAAAGAATTGCAGGATGCGATTAGGGCCGGTAATCCTGTGGGAAAATCCCTGAAAAGCCATGACATTTTTCCTCCGATGATCACACAGTTAGCCGTTTCAGGGGAGGAAGTGGGGCAGTTAGCAGAGATGCTGAACAAAGGCGCTGATTTTCTGGACCGAGATATCGACAGGACAATAAAGTCTTTGCTCGTGAAACTAGAACCAGCGTTGACCGTTATTATGGGAGCTATTATTGGATTCATCCTGATGGGGGTATATTTGCCAATGTTCGATTACATGCGCTATTTGGAGTAGTCAGGCGGGCGGAGAAATGATATCAGAAAGACCGAATCATCCGGCATGCGAAAGAAAATTCTGACGAAATTTTCTGCCAGCGGTTTGACCAAGGCAATCTTTGGGTTAGTATTTAATATAGATGAAGCAAGCAAAGGCAGCAGCGGACCGTTTCCGATAATAAATGTTTGCCATAGGGGTGAGGGCTTGCCGAACTAAACTCCAATTTTCTGGAGGGTTTTTATAAAGTACCCTTGGTTTTGTGTCGATGTTTCAACCAGCAATTTGAGAATACAGGTATTTTTGAGAAGGAGAACAAGATGCGGTCGAGAAAAGGTTTTACGCTGGTTGAATTGATGATCGTGGTCTTAATCTTGGGAGCGCTGGCGGCAATTGCTATTCCGAGGGTTGTTGGAGGCGCAGCCAGTGCTAAGGCCAATGCCTGTAGAACTAACGTCGACCTGATAAACTCGCAGATCGAATTGTACTATGCAAACACAGGCTCGTGGCCCTCCGACCTGGAAGTCATCACAAAAAACGCCGACTATTTTCCCGATGGCGAACCGACCTGCCCCGTAACGGGCGCACCATACCCCAAAACCCTGACGGCCAAAAACAGGGTTGACGCTACCGGTCATCAGCACTGACAATACACAATTTGGGGGGGGGGAATTGTCATCTGGCTTCTGAAGTCTACCAATAATGGTGGCCAGAAATGGCCAAGGCCATATTTGTTAGGTCTCTACGGTGAGTTTGCACTATGGCAAAGAACGAGACAGGCTATAGTCTCGTCGAGCTGATCATCATCGTAATTTTTGTTGGCATATTTGCTGCTATTGCGGTGCCGAGGTTTAATTTCGCGGTCATTTCAGGACAAAAAGCGGATACCGTTGCTCGAAAGATTGTCACTGACCTTCGCCGGACACGCACCCTTGCCATTTCCGATGCCGCAAGCAACACCAAGGGCTATGAATTGAAGATGGTTGGCTCGGTTCCATATAACAGGTACGAAATAGAGAACATAGACACTCATGCGACAGTAGATTCGCACACCATGGATTCAGGTATTACAATAAGCTGCACGGATGGGCACAGATTCAGGTTTGGCCCTTTGGGAAATCTGAAATCAGGAAGTGGTAGCGAGCTAATTGTTTCTGCCGGGGGAAAAAGCTACACAGTCACCATTATTCCAGCGACGGGCACCGTAAAGTGTGTTGAGGACTAACCATAGTGGTGGTTTCCAATCGCCGATTTGGCAAATGTCGATTGAAAAGCGAAACCCGAAAACAGAGATTGCTCCAATGGCCCACACTGCTTTGAAAATTCCAAAACGGGTGACAATATCAGGTGAAAGACGAAGATTCCCGACAGGGTTCACTCTCACCGAGGTTGTCGTTGCATCAAGCCTACTGCTTATAGCGATAGTGCCGATTCTAAAAGCTCTGACGCGTGCTCATGTCAACAGTGCCCTTGTTGAACGCAGAACATCCAGCCTCATGCTTGCGGAGGCCAAGCTCGATGAAATAAGGGCACGCTCGGTCTACCACTACGGTGACTCATTCACGGAGGCCAACGTGTCTCTCGATGGCTCATACCTGGGCAGCGTGGAGGATGCCGCCGTGAGTTCGGATCTGCGAAAGATAACCGTATCTGCAGGCTATGACCTCAATGGAAACCATATTCTGGAAGATAGTGAAGTCGAGGTTACGCTGACCACACTTGTTGCCAGAAGGTGGTAGCTTATCGGGCGTGGTTGGGAGTATGAAGATTTTTCGCGGGTGAAGCCGGTTTGTGGCTGATAAAAACGGGTCAACGTTGCCACATAGTCGGATTTATTTGATCGTTCTTATTCTCTTGTGCATGAGCCGATAATTCGAAACTTATGTAAGGGCCGTCTCACTTCATGCCGAAAATACCGATGTCAGCGGCAAAAATTGAGAGGCAACAATGACACGTTACCAAGACAGTAAGTGTCGGCCACGCACGGCTCTGACACTTCTTGAGATGATTATAGCTATGGCTATATTGTCCATAGTTTTTGCAGCCGTACTGCCGCAATTTAGAGCTATACAAAGCAGTTGGGACTCCCAACAGGCTGCTTCAGAAACACTACAAAACGGTAGAGTTTTGATGGAGCATTTGTACGGCAAGCTCTCAGAGTCCGTCCGAATAACGGCTGTAAGCGACGCGGGCGAGACCGACGGCTATATGGAGTTTGAAGATAACGAGGGAAACAAGTTAAGATATGATATTGCCGCCAACAACTACGTTGAGTTTGGCGTGGTGGGAAGCCTTGGCGAGCTGGCAGGTCCAGTTAGCCAGCTCCAGTTCACCTGCTATGACGCCTGCGATTTGGACACACCTATAACGGATGTTAACAACATCCGCAGCGTGCAGTTCCAGGCAACGCTATCAGATCCATTTGGACTCGGTCAGGGCGAAACGTTTACCGCTTTGGCATATCTTCGCACGAATGGAAATCCTGGTGCCCTATTGGTGACACCGAGCATCGCCGTGTCCGACAGGATCGAGGTCAAGGATGATGGCCGGATTGAAGCTATGACAGGAACGATTGTAGTGGCCACGAACTCGGCCGGCCATGACAAGATTACGGTCGAGAACAACGGTGTTATCGACGGCGGGGTATACGTCGGACCGGATGGAAGCGTCGGGAACGGAGTCAAAATCAAAGACAATGGCGAGATAACCGGCAGCACCGGCGTGCTCGATTCCGAGGTGGCTATTTGCGAGCCCACGGAACCTAACATAGATGAGAGGTTTGACAAACTCAAATTTGACGCAGGTATCACGGTTATCAGCGGCGACTTTTCCTGCGAAGAGCTGACGATCGAGGGAGATGGAATCGTCCAAATAGGCGGAGATGTCACGATCATAGTTGAAAAGGATTTCGTTGTTAAGGGCAACGGGCAGTTGCTGCTGCTCGATGGTGCTAGCCTTACGGTCTATAGCAAGGATGATGTCAAGATCGAAGGTAATTCGCAAGTCAACGTTAACACCAACGACCCCACGCGGTTGAGGATTTACCACCTGGCCAACAAGAAGATCGAACTGTGGAATAACGTCCGGGCGTATGCAACGGTCGTCGCTGCTTTAGCGGAATTCAATTTGAAGGATTATGCTGAATTCTATGGCACGTTCACGGGCGAGAAGGTCAAGATCGAGAACAGCGCGGTTTTCTACGCGTTTTTGGGCGCGGTGAGTGTAAGCAGCAGAAGGATATTGCCGTAGTTGCGTTGAATATGAAAATTGGACAAGGAAATCATGGTTCGGCGCTTTTGTTGACTATTTTTGCTATAGCACTGCTGTCTGCACTGGTGATGGGCATGCTGCAAATAAATACGGAAGAAATACAGCTTATGCAAAATCAGATTTGGGCAGCCGAAGCTCTGGCTATTGCGGAAGCGGGCCTGAACGATGCGTATGCGCAGATCAGAGCTGATAAAGGATGGGTCGACGGTTTTGATAGTAAGTCTTTTAACGGTGGCTCATACAGTGTCAGTGTCACGGGCCCTGTGCCGAATCCTACGGTTAAGTCGGCCGGTACATCATCACAGGGCTTTGTGGCGAGAATTGAGGCGGAACTGACGGTGCACAACAGTGGGCCGCCATACGTGATAAGAATCGACAATTTGAGGATAAACGAGTGAAGCTGGACACCAAGACTGCACTTGGCATAGATGTTTCTGGTGACCGGATATGCATGGCGTTTCTCAAGAAGGGCCGTAAGGGGGTCAAGTTACTGAAGGCCGCCAGCGGTCCCGTTCCTGAAGGAGCGATCAAGAACGGCAGCATTGAAGAACCCGCGTTGCTTGCCAAAGGTATAAGGGAATTGAAAAGGCGCAGTAAAATATGGGTAAAGCTAAGGCAGGCTGCGGTGTCCTTAGTGGCAAGACCGTTGCTTGTGCAGACCATGGACATATCCAAACAAGCTTCAATGAGTGTAGGACAGTTTGTCCACAATGAGATGAAACACTGTGTTGCCTTATCAGGCAAAAAGGTTGCGCTGGACTTTTGCGGAATTGGTACAGCGGGACAGGCGGGCAATAGGCGACTCTTTGTAGTCGCCACAGACAACGAGAAGGTCGGTGCGCTCGTGAAAGCCTGTGATGCCACCGGAGTCAACGTTGAGGTGATTGAACCGCCGCTGCTTGCCTACGCCAGAGCATTCCACGCTAAAAAGATAGCAGGGAGGTTTGACTGTAATGTGCTAATGGCGATACTCCGGGATAATGCTTTGACTTTATGCGTATTCAGAGCACAGGCCATGGATTATGTTAGAACCAGGCATATAAGTCAACAGAACACGGAGCCGAGCGCACTTTGTGAGTGGCTTGGCGACGAGATAGATGCAATCATCAAATTCTACGATACGACCGATGCTGAGAGGGATCTGGCAAAGTGGGAAATCACGGTCGTTGCAGATTGTGTGCAACTACCTGAGGATGCGGAAGCATCTCTGAATAAGAGATTTGCAGATGCGCATCTGCAGGTCAGAACGGGGGAGGAGGCATGTCAAGATACAGTGGTAGAGCAGGACCGTGCTGTTGGCCAAACAGGGGTATCACCCGTAGCGATTGGTCTGGCCATGAAGCTTTTGTGTACAAATGACGGTGATTTGAGAATAAACCTCCTACCTCCGGAAGCAGCCGAAGTCAAGGCCGTCAGAAGACATACCCTGATAGCAGGCAATATTGCAGCAGCGGTGCTGCTGCTGTTGATATTAGCTTCTGGCGGCTTACGTCTGAAGGCTGAGAAAGTGAACCACAACATTGGCCGGATAAAACAGAGCCAGTCTGTGGAGGACGTCCACGCCTTGTTTAAAGAGCGGGGATTAATAGATAAGCAAATTGAGGCGCTATCGGATACACCGGGTTTGATAAATAAGGTTTTTGGTTCGCACCCTGAGATAGACTGGGCCGGACTCTTGAATGATATCGGTAGTCGGACGCCCAAGACTGTGCGCATAACAGACCTCGTATACAAAGGCGATACGGGCCTGCGTCTTGAAGGTCTGGGATTATCATACGAGGCTATTCATTTTTTTGTAGGCGTGCTAAACGAATCGAAGCTGATAGACTCAGCTTCTCTGGTTGGGACAGAAAAACCTGACAGTGGTGGTTTAATTACGTACGAAATCAATTGTTCCCTGGCTGCGGGGAAAGGGAAGTAATTGATGGTATTTGATAATCTTGCCAGATTGAGTCGTACAACAAGATACGCCGTTTTCGGCGCGCTGATTATGATTTTGACAATAGTGACGTATGACTCGATTGTTGCTCCACACGTCGGTTATCTGTCAGCGGTGCAGCAGTATGAGTACGTTGTAGGTGACCTTGCAAAGAGGACAAAGATCGTCAGTACCACAGTCAAAACGAGGACGAAAGAGCTGGAAAAACTTCAAGAACAGTGCCAGCAACTTGAAGGCACACTGTTTAGTCCCAAGAAGGCCAAAGAGTTTCTCAGTGATTTGCGGCCGCTTTCTGAGGAGGTAGGTTGTGCAGCTCATTCGCTTAGATTAATTACGAATGAGCGGGGCTCTGAAGAAGACAATACCAAGAATCCTGCAGGTATAGTCGCCAACCGTGCGATGTTAAGCGTTGCTGGTATGTATGGTAGCATAATCAGCTTTATGGAAAGATTACAGGCGTATACGCAGAACGTTTGGATAGATTCGCTCACCATGCAAGCTCTCAATGATGACTCTAATGAACTCAAGTGTGATATGAGGATTGTAATTTATACGATCCAGAACAGGAGCCCCCTCGATGAGTAAACCAACGTACAGACAAATGGCTTTGGCGTGTTTGGTTTTGACCTTTGGATTACGGTATGTTTGTGCGCAACCCAATGTGGCTCAAGCTGAGTCTGGACAAATTAGATCTCTGGATGTTGGTCGTGAGAACCCCTTTGGCGGGATTATAAGGCAGCAGAATTTCACCGCGCCGGCGGTACTGCAAGGGTCGCAGGTAGTCGAACAACCGCTACCCGAATTGTTTTTGGAAACGGTTGTCCTTAAGTTTCTCGACGCTGAGAAACTGAAAGAGACTGTCGACAAGATGCTATCGAGCTACGGCAGCACAGCAGCGAATCCGAAAGACAATTCTTTGATAATTTGTGATACGAAGGAGCAGTTGGCCAGGATTCTGGCCGAGATAAAAAAGGCTGACAAGACTCCGCAGCAAATTACGGTAGAAGTGGTTATCCTGGACGTACAGCTCAGGGATGACACTGAAATGGGGATAAACTGGGATCTTTTGTCCGATAAAAGGTATGACATAATTTACAGGCAGAATCTTAGCACGTCACGGTTGAGTTCGACCATCGAGAATGCCGGGACGATAGGAGATGCGACGGCATTTAATACGGTGGGACGTGGGGGTGATTTGAGTGTTATCAGCGGCACTATAAGAAATGTCATCCACGTGATACAACAAAAAAGGGAAGTGGAGATACTCGCCAGCCCACGAGCTATGGTGGTCAGCGGCCAATCCGCGAATATCAAAGCTGTCGAAGAGATTCCCTATACGGAAGTCAGCGATACTGCTCAGGGAGGTCAGGGGGCTTTGACATCCACCGAATTTAAAGAAGTTGGTGTCACCTTGCAGGTGACCGCGACCGTAACAGACGGCAACGACATTTTTCTCACGGTGGACACGGAACAGAACGTTAAGACCGGTGAAAGCGACAGAGGCGTCCCTGTAGTGGACACGAGAAAAGCCGACACATCGCTGCTGCTTAAAGACGGCCAGATAGTGGTTATGGGAGGCCTGAGACGGAAGGAAAAAACCAAATCAGTCAGCCAGATTCCAATTCTGGGTGATTTGCCAATTATCGGTGAGCTTTTCAAGAGCACTATTACGGGGACAAACTACTCCGAACTGGTCGTACTGCTTTCACCCCGTATTTACAGGGGAGAACCAGTCCCCGAAGAGGCAATGGCTAAATACGATGCAATCAAAAGCCAACCGATGCTCTCAATACAACAGAAGCGAGAGGAAATGAGAGAGGGTCGGTCGGAAGGAGTTGACGAGTAGATGGGCTAAGTGCTGGCCCTATTTTTCGCTAATATTGTTGCACGTTTGGGTCGATAAAGCTGGGGAGAGGTACTGAGATGAAGAAGCGCTCACAGATTGTATGAAGAATCTTTAGAGGAGAGTGGAGATGTTCAAAATATTTAAGTCAAAAAAGAAGCCGGGCCGAGCTAAGATACTGGTTGTCGACGATGAACCTGATTATGTTGCCACTATTCAATGCCGGCTTGAATGGTGCCACTATGAGGTTATTACAGCCACCAATGGGCAGGAAGCTCTGCAAAAGGCGATGAATGAGAAGCCGGACCTCATACTCCTGGACACTAATATGCCAGTTATGAGCGGTCACGAGATGCTGGAACGCCTCAGAAAGCACACAGGCTTGAAAGACATACCGGTTATAATGGTCACTGCTCTCTGCGAGGCACAGGATGTAGCTACAGCGTCTGCTTATGGCGTTGTGGATTATGTTGCCAAACCGTTCAATTTCACGGATCTGGTGGATAAAATTGTAAATGCTCTGGACAATAGGGAAGTCTTGCGTCATGTCTGAAAGCCAAGCCACAATCAAGCCAAGCAAGACTGAGGTATTGTTCTCAAAAGGTCATTAAACACCGATGAAGTAATCAACACATCGATAGCTTGTCGATCGAAGATGAGGCTGCGGATGCGAGGACACGAGAACTTCCACTCTTTCAGACACTATCCGACCATGGTGCGACTAAGGGTACCGACGTCGGTCTTGCTGTGGCAGAAATATTGTTGAGATGTATGGCGGCAAGATTTGGGCAAAATCCAGAGGTTGGAATGGGCGGCACTTTCTTTTTCATGTTTTCGATACCTCGCAGCGTAGTTAAAGGCGGCAAAGTGCCGGTTGGACCCCTCCTGTTGAATTGGATGTAAGATATGGATAATGCAAAACGCACAGTTTTGCTGGTCGAAGACGATGAGATCGACCAAATGGCCTTCAAGTGGCTAATCGAGCAAGAGAATCTTCCATACGATTACACGGCAGCTAGTTCTATTTCGGAAGCTCGGGTTGCATTAGGCTCTGAGAGATTTGATGCCATAGTCGCAGATTACCTGTTGAACGATGGCACGGCTTTTGACATCCTTGGCTTGGCTAAGGACACACCAGTTATCATCACTACAGAAGCCGGTGACGCGGAAATCGCTGTCAAGGCTATGAAAGCTGGTGCCTGTGATTATTTGATGAAAGACCCTGAACGCACGTATCTGAAAGCTATTCCAATAACAATCGAAAATGCCATCAAACACAAGAGGATGGAGAAGATACTCGACCAGAAGCAGAAGAACCTTGAGGCGATATTCGATGCCGTGCCCGTAGGCATGCTATTGCTCGGTAAGAATATGATGGTAAATCGCGTCAATGATGCCGTCAGAGGCATGGTTCGCAAGGAGTATTTAGAAATTATTAATCGGCCAATTGGCGAGGCTCTGCGTTGCGTCCATAGTACTGATAGTGGGAAAGGCTGCGGATATAGCCCAGCTTGTGCGGGCTGTCAGCTCCGACAGATAATAGAAAACGCGTTCTATTCAGAACAAACCATTCAGGAGGTTGAAATCCAGCCCACGTTTAAGGTTCACAACAAAGAAGAGGTTTGGCTTAGTGTAAGTGCTATACCGGTGACGATAGATGATTGTATGCACGTGGTAGTCGCTATCGACGACATCACGGACCGTAAGAAGGCAGAGCAGCGGCTCCAAGAGACAATGGAGATGAAATCACAGTTTATATCCACGGTTTCACACGAACTGCGAACACCGCTGGGGTGTATGAATGAAGGCATTACGATTGTGTTAGACGGCGTAGCAGGAGAAATCAATGACCAACAGAGGAGATTCTTAGGGATCGCGAAGAGAAACTTAGACCGACTGACCCGGCTGATCAATGATGTGTTAGATTTTCAACGGCTCGAGTCGGGTAAGACGACATTGAATGTGCAGGAAAATGATGTAACCGAACTTGCCAGAGAGGTCCATCAGACAATGGTCTCTTTCGCAAACAAGAAAGGGATAGATTTTTCGCTTGAACTTAAGGGTGACCTGCCAAAAGCCCAATTTGATAGAGACAAAATTATTCAGGTTTTGACGAACTTGATCGGTAATGCAGTCAAGTTTACGCCTGAACAGGGTGACATCTGCTTTTGCGTCGAATGCCGTGGCGAAGAAGTGATCATGCGAGTTAAGGATACGGGTATGGGGATCCCCAAAGAGGCGCTTTCAAGAATATTTGACCGCTTTTACCGGGTACGCCGGCCCGGCAAAGAAATTCAGGGCACAGGCTTGGGGCTTTCTATTGTGAACAGAATCGTTATGATGCATGGCGGTAGAATCGATGTTGAAAGTGAAGTGGACAAAGGCACAACGTTTACTGTTTTTCTGCCGTTGACTATCAAGTCTGTACCTGAGACTCTATCTGCAAAGATGGATGAAACTCTGGAAGACACGCTCGTTAGCAATCAAGCCCTGACAGAGTAACAAACAATACATATCAGCGTTTTTCCCCTTAGGGCACAACTTCGCCAGCAGTGCCCAGCAGGTTATCTCCGACAGCGATGCGCTCTGCGGGGCCGTTGAGAATATGCCTGACGTTATCATCCTCCCACCTAACAAAGGCTACTTGATTGCCAAGATTGAGGTTTTCTACTACGGCTCACCTTCTGGGGAGTGCAATGCTATAGATTATGCCCTAACGATATCTGTTATTTTCATAGGGCGAGAGGTCTTGTCTCGTTCGGCTTCGGCGAGTTTGTCGAAGGCACGGTCCAAGGCCAGCAACACGACATCCAACTCGCCGGACGTTGTTGGATAGCCATCACAGATGATCTCGCCTTCTATCTACCTGAGCAGATGCGATATCTACTGACATGTGTGATGTTTGTTGCTTGTTGAGTGCTGGGATCGGTGATGCCTCCGCGCGACGGCAAATCAAAGAAAGATTCCGTAAACCGCTGGTTCAGGCCATTCTGCAGGCTCCCACCTCGGAAATTTGCCTTCAGTTTATAGGTCTTTGCCCATCTCAGTTGACCACGATAGATGTAATTTTGGCCAAGTACAGTAGGTTTCCGGCAATATTATTGGAAGCAGGAGCGTCTTACTCTGGTGGTAGAAGTGCGCCGCTAAGGTTAGGCCTATTAGATTTTGCCTCTGATTTTGGGCTTTAGGATGCTATTGAGGGCTCTTGCGCGATATTGGCGGACGAGTTTTACAAGGACTATCACGTGCACGGGCGCCAAGCAATTTTGCTCTTTGATTTTGTAGCCTTTTACTGTATAATAAGGTCGATCTGGATTAAGAGGGTGTTATGGTGGGGAGATTTATCGGAGAAAGCTCATGGTTTGCAGAGTTCGGTCAGTAGCGTTGTTATTCTGGGTATTTTGCACTGCAGGTGCGTTAGTAATTGGTGGTGGGTGCAGCCCCGAGCATTATAAAGCTGATGCCGACAAGGAAGTGTATGGCATCATCGATAGCAAATGGCAAGACAGCTTTGGTCAGAAGGTAAATTACGTCATTAGCGACGTTTCGCCTTCACCAAACGACGTCCAGGTTGCCAAAGCCGTGCCGGAGTCGGGTGTGATAAGCCTTGCAGAGGCAGTCGCTATGGCCACTGCGCATAATCGGGACTATCAAAGTGCAAAGGAAACGCTTTACCAAACGGCACTTACGTTGACGGGGAGGCGCCATGACTTCGCACGACAATGGTTTGGAACGGTTGATGCCAGCTACACGAGGCGTAGTAGCGGCGAGAGCGTAGCTTCCGGTGGGGGTTTGGGCTTTAACCAGTTGTTGGCCGACGGCGCCCAGATCACTGCCGGCATCGCAATCGATTGGGCGCGTTTTTTGACTGGCGACCCACGGACTTCATTGGGGTCCGTTCTCAGTGCAAGTGTAACTCAGCCACTACTGCGCGGCAGAGGCCACAGAATCGTCCAGGAGGAGCTGACCCAGGCCGAGCGGCAGGTTTTATATCAGATACGCACATTCAACCGATTCCGGAAAACCTTCGTCGTTAGAATTGTACGTGGGTATTACGATGTTTTACAGCTAAGCGATCGGGTAACGAACGCCGAGAATGACTATCAAAGAAGAGTCGAATCCAAAGAACGTTTGGAGATGGAGGCTGAGGCCGGTCGAAAACCACCTTTCGAGGTTGATCAGGCAGAGCAGGAAGTACTGAGGGCGCAAGATAACATTGTGGCGGCCCAGGAAAGATATGAGCGGCAGCTTGACCTATTCAAGATAGAGTTGTCTTTGCCGACCGACGTTGACTTGGAGTTAGACCCAAATGAATTGGAGGCGCTGAGACAGGTTGAAATAACCCAGCCTGACTATACTCTGGAAGCAGCTACTGAAACAGCATTAGCTCGACGTCTCGATTTGGCCAACAGTGCAGATCGTGTCGACGATATGGCGCGCAAAGTTGTGGTTGCGGCTGACAGTCTGGGTGCCGGTCTTGATTTGATTGGCGGTGCTGAGGTCGGTTCTACTCCAACAACTGATTATAGTAGATTACAATTTCATCAAGGCACGTATAACCTCGGTCTCTCCGCTGACTTGCCTTTAGACCGGAAGCGTGAGCGTAACGACTATCGTCAATCGCTGATAATACTTGCACAGCAGCAGCGGACATACGAGGACGATTCGGACCAGGTCAAATTGCAGGTGCGCGATGCATATCGCCAGTTGCGGCAGCAAGCCGAATCGTACCGCATTCAAGAAAACAGCTTGGCCCTCGCTGAAAAGCGAGTCCAGAGCACCACCTTGTTGCTGGAGGCTGGCAGGGCGACGACGCGAGATTTGCTTGAGTCACAGAATGCTCTGTTGCAGGCTCAAGACGACCTGACCGCTGCCTTGGTGGCCCATACCGTCGCGAAACTGAGCTTTTTCAGCGACATCGGTGTTCTGCAGGTTAGGCCTGAGGGCATGTGGCAGCAACCGGAACCACAGCCCGAATCCGATTCCCCTGATGTCTCTGTTAAGGTTGCCACGGTGTCGAGAAATCCGGCAACCGAGCGACGGTATGATTTTCGCGATTTCCTGGTTAGACCTGCCAGAATGTGGGAGGAAGGCACGATCCAGCGTCCAGCCACTTCTCGTGATCTCTTGGCCAAATCAGAGATAATATCGGAGCAATAATGAAAGGTACAGTTGAAGGCGGTAATTATGATGAACAGGAACAATAACAGCAAAAGTGGCGAGAGTGGCAATAGAAAGTTTTTTAAAGCCGTCGGAGTCATCTTCGTTTTTATCGTGGCAATCGGCCTGGCTGCGGTCTGGCTGAAAGTGGTCAGAGGTAGCGACCGGCCGGGCAGCGAATTGGCCACATTCGTGGTGAAACGAGGACCCTTGACCATCAGCGTGCCCGAGTCCGGTACCATAAAGTCGCGGGAACAGGTCACCATCAAAAACGAGGTTGAAGGAAGAACGTCTATCGTTTACCTTATTCCAGAAGGCACGCACGTCAAGAAGGGTGAACTGCTGGTCGAGTTGGACGTCAGTACGCTTGATGATACCAAGATCGATCAGGAGATCAAAGTCCAGAATGCGGAAGCCGCCTATATCGATGCTAACGAGACTCTGGCAGTGGTGGAGAACCAAGCGCAGAGTGATATTGATGTCGCAAAGCTAACGCTCAAATTTGCCGAGCAGGATTTGGAGCAATACAATGAGGGTCAGTATCCTAAGGACAAGAAGACTGCCGAAAACAGCATAACCTTGAGAGAAGAGGAGCTTACGCGTGCCCAAGAGACTCTCGTGTGGTCGCAGAAATTATTCGAGCAGAAGTACCTCTCGAAGAGCGACCTCCAGGCTGACCAGCTTGGAGTGACGCGTAGCAATAATAACCTGGAGTTGGCGCAGGAAGAGCTCCGCCTGTTGGAGGAGTTCACTCGGCAGCGAAATATCGATCAACTCGAGAGCGACCTGCATCAAGCGAAGATGGCTCTGGAGCGGACGCAGCGCAAGGCTAGAGCTAATGTCGTGCAGGCCAAAGCAGACCTAAAGGCCAAAGAGCTTGAATATTCGCGCCAGCAGGACAAGTTGAAGAAGATCGAGGACCAACTCGGCAAAGCCACGATAACGGCCCCCACTGACGGAATGGTGATCTATGCGACCAGTGCCCGAAGAGGTGGTTTCCGGGACAACCGACAGCCGTTGGATGAGGGTGTGGAGGTTTTTGAACGCCAGGAGCTGATCTACCTGCCAACTGCCGCATCGGCAATGGCTGAGGTGGATGTTCATGAAACGAGCCTGGAAAAGGTTCGGCCGGGGCTTCCTGCGCTCATAACGGTTGATGCGCTGCCAGGCAAGAAATTTATCGGCACGGTCAATCGAATCGCCCCATTACCTGATCCGCAGAGTATGTGGATGAACCCCGACCTGAAGGTCTACAACACGGAGATCTACTTGGAAGGTAATGACCCCAATCTCCGCACGGGTATGAGCTGCAAAGCGGAGATCGTCGTCCAGCAACATGAGGACACGGTGTACGTTCCAGTTACCTCGGTCTTGAGAGTTAGTGGAACACCTGCCGTTTACGTGTTTAAGGCAGGAGTTGTTGAGGAACGGAAGGTCGAGATCGGCTTGGACAATAACAGGATGGTCAGAATTGTCAGCGGTCTTAGCGAGGGGGAACTTGTCTTGCTGACGCCTCCACTGAGTTCGGCGACCATTGAGCCGGGTTCCCAGATGGCGGGCGCCGGCTTGCCCGATACCTCAGATACCTTGAAGCAGAGGATAAATGAGAAACTCGAAGAGGCCAACGGTGCGCAGGCTGGCATGCTTTCGGATGGTGCTGCCGGTCCACTACAGCAAGGACGAGAGGGGGCGATGGGACGCGGACAGGAACAGGCAGACATACCAGGCGGTTCAGGTCCTTCTGCCCAACAGATGGAACAGATGCGAAAACGCTTTGAGAGCATGTCACCCGAAGAGCGGCAGAAAGAGATCGAGAAGATGAAGAAAAGACTCGAGAATATGTCGCCGGAGGAACGACAGAAGATGCGGGACAGGTTCCAGGGCGGATCTCAGGGAGAAGGGCGAAGGCCGCGACAGCGCGGCCAAGAAAGGAATCAGTAGATGATAGTACGGTCGCACAAAGAAACGAATGCAGAAATCGTTCGGCTTGAGGATGCGCAAAAGATATATCAGATGGGGATGCAGCAACTACATGCGCTGGCCGGTGTGACTGTCTCATTCAAAAGGGGCAGCTTCTGGGCGATCATGGGACCGAGCGGCTCAGGCAAAAGCACCATGATGAACATCCTCGGATGCTTGGATCGGTTAACCTCGGGCCAGTACTTGCTCGAGGGCAGGGATGTCAGTCGTCTTGACGACGATTCTCTCAGCGAGCTTCGACTCAGGCACCTTGGGTTCGTATTCCAGAGTTTTAATCTGATACCTCAGCTAACCGTCCAACGCAACATAGAGCTGCCCCTTTATTATCTGGGATGGGATTCGGCGCGTAGTGCCCAACGGGCTGAGGAGCTTGCCGAGGAAGTAGGGCTTGCGGACAGGCTGCGTCATCGACCGGCGGAGCTCTCGGGCGGCGAGATGCAGCGGGTTGCTATAGCGAGGGCTTTAGCCAACGATCCACAGATCATTTTTGCAGATGAACCCACAGGTAATCTGGATTCGGCGACGGGAGAGCAAATTCTGGAAGTGCTCAGCAAATTGAACAAACAGGGCAAGACCATCATCATGGTCACCCACGAATCGAACCTTGCCGCATACGCCAGCAGCAAGCTACACATGAGAGATGGAATAATTGATGGCATAGACGAGGATTCCGATGAGGCGCACTAGGATTGCCAGAAATATACTGTTGGGTATCGAGAATCTGCTTCTTCACAAGCTCCGCTCGTCTCTGACTATGTTGGGCGTTGTCTTTGGTGTCGGCAGCGTTGTCGCCATGCTTGCTGTTGGTGAAGGCGCCAGCAAGGAGGCCTTTGAGCAGATCCGCAAGCTCGGCAGTGACAACATAATCATCTCAGCGATCAAGTCCGCCGAGGAGGAACAGACCAGCACGCAGCATTCGCACATGAGCATCTACGGGCTGACCTATGATGATCATGCCAGAGTTGCAGAGAGTTTCAAAAATATCAACCGTACGGCTCCTGTGAAGCTGATGCGCAAGGACTCACGTCTGCGTGAGCGCGCAATGGAACTTCGCGTTGTCGGGACGACACCCGAATGGTTTTTGCTCGTGCCCCGAGAGAGACTTGCCGGGCGAGTTCTTCTGTCGTCCGACCAGGAGAAACGGTCTCCTGTGGTAGTCCTTACCGAGTTCGGGGCTCGCAAACTTCTGGCTACCGAAAGCACCATAGGCCAGACCGTCCGCATCGGGGGTGACCAGTTTGAGATCATCGGAATTGTTAAGAGCGAGAGCGGACAGGCCGGAAACATTCAAATTCCTGACCAGCAAGTCGATGCCTATATCTCCATCGAGGTGGCGCGCATATACTTCGGCGATATATTTACAAAAGTAACTTCCGGTTCATTTGAACGTGAGAAGGTGGAGCTGCACCAGATCATTGTCCAGGTGGATAAAACTGAGAACGTTGAGGCCACGGCGGCGGGCATTGAGAGAATGCTGGAGCAGTTCCATAAGAAAAAGGACTATGTTGTGAGCGTTCCTCTGGCATTGCTCAAGCAGGCCGAAGCGACCAAGCGAACGTTTAATATTGTCCTGGGCTCGATCGCCGGCATCAGCTTGCTCGTAGGTGGCATTGGAATTATGAATATTATGCTGGCTTCGGTCACCGAACGCACGCGGGAAATCGGCATTCGCCGGGCGATTGGTGCCAAGAGAAGACAGATCATTTACCAGTTCCTGATCGAGACGGTCGTGCTTTCAACTGCGGGTGGGTTGATAGGGCTGGGTGTCGGATTATTGATACCATTGCTCATAACGTATTTCTCCGGGATGGCAACCGTCATTACGCTGAACGGGATTCTCCTGCCGCTGTTCATCAGTATGGGCATCGGCATTCTCTTTGGGCTCTATCCTGCCGTGCACGCTGCCCAGGTCGACCCTATCATCGCGCTGCGGCACGAGTAACGTGAACGAGCCATCTGACAACAAAGTCAGAGATTCTAATGAAGCTGCTGCAAGGACGAGCTCGGCACGATATGGGAGCAATAACTAAAGGCCCAATTAAAGGTGGTAATATGATGAAGGCCAAGAAAGTAAGAAAGAACGGCACAAGAGTGGTTGGTAAATTGGCGTTAGCCAGACGATCTGTTCTGATTTTAGTTGCCGTAGTTGTGGTCGTGGCTATAGGCCTGTTTGGGTTTTTGCGCCAGATCGCAGGTGGCTCGGACGGTTCGCAGGAAGGCACGGGGTTGTTTGCGGTGAAGCGCGGTGATTTAGCCATCACCGTTACCGAGAGCGGCAGCATCAAGGCGGTCAAAACGGTGGATATCAAGTCTGACGTGGAAGGGCAGACAACTATAGTCAACATAGTACCCGAAGGCACCGTCATCACACAGGAAGATGTGAATGACGGCAAGGTTCTGGCGGAACTGGATTCGTCGCAATTGAAGGAGCAGTTGTCCCAGAGGGAAATCGAGTTGACCAGCGCCGAGGCAGCCTATGCCGATGCAAACGAATCGTATCTTATTCAGGTCAAACAAAACGAAAGTGACGTTACCGCTGCTGAGTTGAAGGTCAAGTTTGCCCTGATGGATCTCCAGAAGTATCTTGGCAAAACCATCGCGGAAAAGGTGATGGCCGATGCCAAACGAGAGCCCAATGCAGGCATAGACACGCTGTCGCTGCTTGCCGACCCGAACACACTGGAGGGCGAGGCTTCGCAGAAGCTGCGGGAATTAACCGGCAGTATAAGGCTGGCTGAGGCAAACTTGGAGAGAGCTGCCTATACCTTACAATGGACCGAAAAGCTCTACGAGAACAAGTACGTTGCGGAAACCGAGCTCAAGAAAGACAGGCTGGAGGAGCAGCGTCTTGAGATTGATAAGGAAAAGGCCCAGATTGCCTCGCAACTGTTTAAGGATTATGAGTTCCCCAAACAGGTTGAGCAATACCTGAGCGACCATAACGAGGCCAAACGGGAATTGGATCGCACTGAAGCGCGTGCGCGTGCGCAACTGGCCCAGGCCAAGGCGAAGTTCGTGAGCGCGAGATCCACGCGTGACATGCAGCAGCAACGTTTGGACAAACTGAACAGCCAGATCGAAGCCTGCACGATTCGGGCGCCTGCGGTAGGGCAGGTGGTTTACTGGTCGAGCACGCAGCGTTGGGTAAGGACAACGATCGAGCAGGGTGCGCAGGTGCCCCAAGGCACCAAGATTATAACAATACCCGATACGTCCGAAATGAAGGTCGAGGTCAAGATTCACGAAACGTGGATAGGCAGGATTGAGCCGAACCAGCCGGCCGAGATAACGGTCGAGGCAGTTCCGGATAAGACTTTTACCGGCAAAGTGCTGAAAAAGGCGCCATTAGCCGATCAGACGGACTTTCTGAATCCGGATCTTAAAGTCTACGTGACGGATGTGAGCATAGACGGAACGCACGACGCCCTCACGACCGGGATGACCGCGAAGGTCACGGTGATTATCGACAAACTGCAAGATGTTCTCTACGTACCGATACAGTCCGTTGTCACGGTGGAGGACAAAAAGATCTGCTATGTTGCCGGGAGCCGTGCGGAGAGGCGCGAGGTTGAGACAGGATTGTTCAACGACGATTTCGTCGAAATCAAGAGTGGTTTGGCTGAGGGCGAGAAGGTGTTGCTTAATCCTCCGAAATGGACTGAACCGGAGGCGGCAAAAGAACAGGCTCAGACCGAGTCAAAGCCTGCGAAGGAACAGAAAGAAGAGACGGAAACCGAGCAGGAATCTGCGAAATGACGCGCGGCTTGGCTGAATCGCAGCGCGTCGTCTTTTATTGCATAGCGGCGGTATGGCTATAGTTGCTATCGAGAGTCTGTGCAAGGTGTATCAGCTTGGCACGCTTGAGCTGCGTGTTTTGCGCGACCTGGATTTGAGCATCGAGCAAGGCGAGTATGTGGCGATTATGGGCCCAAGCGGCTCGGGCAAATCGACCCTGCTCAATGTGATCGGCTGTTTGGACCGTCCCACGAGCGGGCGCTACCGGCTTGGTGGGCAAGATGTTTCTTTGCTTGACGATGACCAGTTGTCCCTAATACGCGGTGCTCGCATCGGATTTGTGTTTCAGTCATTCAACCTTATTGAACAGCTCAACGTCATAGAAAATATAGAGGTCCCCATGTATTATCAGGGCCTTTCCGAAGGCCAGAGTGCCGAACGTGCGAAGGAGCTGGCCGAAATGGTGGGTCTTGGGGACAGGATTGCACATCGGCCTTCGGAGCTGAGCGGCGGCCAGCAGCAGCGAGTGGCAATTGCCAGGGCGCTGGCGAATGATCCACTGATCATCTTAGCCGATGAGCCTACCGGCAATCTTGATTCGGAAAGCGGCACCGAGATACTGAGAATTCTAATCGATCTTCGAAAGCAGGGCAAAACCCTTATCGTAGTCACGCACGATGAGGGTATCGCCGCAAACGCCGGGAGAGTTGTCGAACTTTTCGATGGGCGAATAAAACGGCAGCATTACAATCGAGATCGAGAGCGTTAGTTATTATGCGATGGTCCACCGCCAAAAGAACGATAAAGCTGGGCATCAAGAGCCTTTGGATGCACCGGCTGCGGTCCGCGCTGACGACGCTTGGTATTGTCTTCGGCGTCGCCTCTGTCATCGCCATGCTCGCCATAGGCGAAGGGGCCAGCCAGGAGGCCCAGGATCTGATAGCGCGGCTGGGGAGCAGAAATCTGATTGTCGAGACGGTCGAGCCGCCGGAGGAGCGAGCTGGCACAAGCGAAACGGAGCGGCAAATGCGGAGCTACGGCCTGACCTATAAGGACGCCGAGTCAATTCGCAACAGCCTGCCGGATGTTGAGGTCGTCGTACCCATTCGAGAGATCGACCAGGAGGCACGATACAGCAATCGTAAAGTGGCGATAAAAATCGTCGGTACCATCCCATGGTATACGGAGGTCTCGCCCATCGACGTGGTTCGTGGGCGATTCTTGAGTAGTATCGACCTGCATCAGCAGCAGAGTGTATGCGTGGTCGATGAGCAGCTTGTGAACGGTCTGTTCGGATTCGACGATCCGATCGGCAAGGACATCAGGATAAGGGGCAATTCCTTCCGGGTTGTAGGTGTGGCCGGGATGCCACCCGTCGGGGGCAAGCGCGGTAGCAACGGCGGTGCTGCTCCGGCGGGGCGCGCCGACACTGGGGCTACTGGCAGTGTATATTTGCCTCTGTCAACCGCCAAGTCCCGGTTCACCGAGCTGACCGCCAGCTTCAGTGGAGGCAGCCAGAGTATAGAAAGAGTACAGCTACAAAAGATCACTGTGAAGGTTAAATCAACCGAGCAGGTGTTACCGATGCGTGATATTTTGGATACTTTGCTGGCGCGTCTTCATAAAGATAAGAAGGACTACCGTATAGTTGTTCCGCTGGAACTGTTGTACCAGGCGAAACGAACGCAGCGTATTTTCAGTATTGTTCTCGGCTCAATCGCCGCAATTTCTCTTTTGGTCGGCGGGATAGGAATTATGAATATCATGCTCGCTACTGTCAGCGAGCGAACGCGCGAGATCGGCATCCGCAGGGCTCTTGGTGCAAGGAAACGCGATATCATTATGCAATTCCTCTCCGAGACCATACTGTTGACTTTTGCCGGCGGTGTCCTCGGCATTATCCTCGGTTCACTCATCCCGTTCTTCGTGGAATACTTTGGCCACATGCCAACAGTGATCACGCCGGTTTCGCTGATCCTGGCCTTCGGCATCAGCGCCGCCGTGGGAATAACCTTTGGCCTGTATCCCGCCTACCGCGCCGCCAATATGGACCCCATTGAGTCACTGCGACACGAGTAACATCAACAAGCCGTCTCACAGAAAACTCACAGATGTATACACAGCCGCTGCACGCAAAAGCCTGGACTGGGCCAAAGCGCAGGCCGAGTATGTTACTGATAGCTCTAAGGTTGATTTGCGCAAAGGATGTTTAGGGGCTATGTTTGATGACTGATGGATATATTTTGCCGCAGTGTTCTCGACTGAGGTTTAGAGAAACCAGAGCAGGCCGGCCCCGGAAGTGGGTAACGAAACACCCGCTGCTGTGGGTGTCTCAGTTGGCTGCCGCCCTGTTCTTGACAGGACCGGTCGAAGCTGTTGGAGTCGATTACAAGTTGACCGAAAAAGGTCTGTTCATACAGGGGGTCGATTCATCCTGCCCCATGATTTATGACAACGACTGGTGGAGCAACACGCCCGACAAGAACTACCTCTGGGCCAAGGCCAGTCGCGGGCAGGCCAATCTGCGGGGCAACGTAGTTACGCGTGATATGTGGGATTGGCAGAAGGGGTACCTGTACACTCTGAAACAGGGCATAGACGACGCCTGGAAATCAATTAAGATTGCGCGGCGAAGCGGCCTCAAAAACATCCCTGACCCAGTTGCAGGCTGTGACAAGGCTTTCGTGAAACCCGATAGTGGCAAGATTGAGGATACGAAAGTCATTCGCAGCAAGGGCAGTGAGCTTATAGTGGCCGAAGCGAAGAAGGCCAGCCCGAGAGAACCTTTGCTCGTTTTTGTCGGCGGCCCGCTTAATACAGTGGCAAATGCTTACCTGATGGATTCTTCCATCGCTGAGAGGATGGTTGTTTTTATGACTGACCTTCGCGGCTACAATGGCAAGGACCCGTAGGCAAACTACATCGTGGCCAGTCGTTGCAAACTTATAAATTACGGGGCTCACATCTGGTGGCCCCAGCCACCTGAGCCTCCCATGATGCCTCTGGAGAGATTTACAGAATTGCCGAATAATGAAATGACAGCAGATGTTCATCGTATTGCAGAATGGTTTTGGGACCGGAGCACTAAGAAAGTCAGGCCCGTTCGCGATGACGGTTTTGCCGATGGGGCTGGCATCTTCTCAGTGTTTAGACCGGATTCGTGGGTGGCGGTAAAAAAGCAACGTGCTACCGGCGTTTTTGGTGTCAGCGACGTGACGACCAACCCCTACGACTTGCTGGACGCCCGTAAGTGCGACTACGATGTCATGCGGAAGGAATTCTTTGCGACGCTCGCCAATCCAGCAGTCTACCACAAAACAAAGCGTTGAACTTGGTCATTCCCTGCGACTGCCGGATCATGGAAGCCGCTGATGTCACCACTACGCGAGCGAATGACGGAGGTTTGCTTGTCACTTATGCGCCGACCGTGCTGAGAAGAATCACTTTGAGTTAGCGTAGAGATCCTATATTATGGTGGCCAAGAGTACCGCCACGGGCAGATTGGATATTATTCGACGATATGGGGTAAATGTCCCGAGCAGCTTTATAATAGGGATGTGAATATGATTAGAAACACAACGGCCATAGTGTCGCTCTTGATGGTTCTATCGGCCAGCAGCGTGTGTTGTGCTGATGACTGGCCTCAGTTTCGCGGCCCCAACCGCGATGGAATATCGGCAGAGACGGGGCTTCTTAAGAAGTGGCCTCAGGGCGGTCCAAGACTTCTATGGTCAGCAAATGGGCTTGGCATTGGCTTCTCCTCGGTCGCTGTAGCAAACGGGCTTGTCTACACGACCGGTATGCATGACAATGAAGGATTTCTTTTTGCCTATGATCTCGACGGCAAGTTTAAATGGAAAGTATCATACGGCCCGGAGTGGCGAAGGTCCTACCCGGGCGCCAGAACGACGCCTACGGTTGATGACGACCTAGTTTACGTATTCAGCGGCACGGGCGTAATGGCTTGCTTCGATGCCAGAACGAGTGAGAAACTGTGGGAGGTAGCCACGTTGGAAAGGTTTGAGGGGAAGAACATCAGATGGGGCATGAGCGGATCGCCTCTGATCGATGGCCGGAAAGTGTTCTGTACGCCAGGCGGCAAGAAGGGCACGATTGTCGCGCTCGACAAGATGACCGGGGACACCATCTGGGCCAGTGACAGCGTCGGCGAATCGGCCGCTTATTGTTCGCCTATTCTTATTGAAAGGGGCGGAAAGCGCCTGCTTGTGACAATGATCCAGAAATCAGTAGTCTGCTTAGCCGCTGATAACGGTAGGCTCGTCTGGCGCATCCCATACGAGACATCCTACGGTACTGGTATTGTAACGCCTGTTTATAAGAACGGCCGTTTGTACGTTACCAGTGTAGTCGAGGACGAATTCACGAATGGTGGGACAATGTTTGAAATCTCAACTGACGGCACTCGATTTGCGGAGAAATGGAACGGCAAGACCTTGGACTGTTGCCATGGCGGGGTTGTGCTCGTAGATGGCTATCTCTATGGCTCCAACTTTAACGGTATCCCCAGGGACGATTGGGTCTGCCTGGATTGGGACACAGGCAGAGTCATGTGGGAGACCAGGTGGAACGGAAATAAAGGTTCGATAATTTATGCGGACAACATACTGTACTGTTATGATGAAAATACCGGTGATGTTGCTCTGGTGAAGCCTTCTTCAAAGGCTTTCGAAATAGTCAGTTCTTTCCGGATCACTCTGGGCTCAGGCAAGCACTGGGCTCATCCGGCCATATCTGGCGGCCGGCTGTACATTCGCCATGGGGACGTCCTCATGGCCTATGATATAAGAAACGAATAGCTTTGCGTTCTGTGCGCCCGCCTCAGCGGCAACAAAGAGATGACTTGGGTATCATAGAACTTGTGGCTCGCATCAGCACCAAGGCATAGAACATCGGGCGCAATAGCCAGGCGGTCTCCCGGACAATAGTCGGTGAGATTCTTGCCAACTTCCACGACGAGACCAGCTACCTCATGCCCCGGGACTATTCCATCGACTCCCTGCTCGGGTCCTTCTTTCCAGCGTCTCAAGTCGGAGCCGCAAATCCCGCACGTCTTGACCTTCAGCACCAGCCCGTCGTCCGGAGCGATGGGGTCGGGCACGTCTTCGAGCTTGAGCCTCTCCCGTCCAACCAAAAACACTGATTTCATTTCTTCTTCACGTGTCTGACTGCATTGCTACTGGCCTGGCGCGAGCTTCTTGTCTACGGCACCTTCAGGGTGAGTTTTGCCGAAATCTTTTTTTGAGCAGCCCCTGAGTTCAGGCAAAAGTATACAAAGCACATCGCACGCGGCGGCGTTAACCAGTCAGCTGCCTGTAGCAATCATGCCGTATGGGTCAACATCATGCACAGTCTTGATTTTGTAGATGGCGTCACTCATTCTGGCCAGAGGAGATTTGGGTTTTTCCGTCAGTGCGATTATCTTTGCTCCTCTCGACCCGGCTATTTCCGCCAATTTATTAATTTCGCTGCTTTGACCACCTTTTGAAATAATGAATACAACATCCTTATTTATGATGGCCCCCGCACCGCCGTATAGACAGTCGGCGGCATTTATAACGAGCGCCGACGAGCCACAGCAACAAAGAAGATGCGCAAAACGCTGTGCAATTGCGCGCGATGTACCCGCACCAGCTACCAGAATATGCCCCCGACAATGTAGCATAAGACCGGTAATTCTTGCCAGGTCTTCGTTTAGCTGTTCGGTTAACGCTTTGACAGCTTGCGCCTCCTATTCAACAACCTGACGAGCTTTGGTGATCATTTCGGTTGCTGATAACTGTGCCATTGTTTTCCTTCCTAAACACGACTTTCGCATTATTGGCGCAATTTGCACCGAGGGCAACAAATTAGTCAGTCCACACACATATGTTCCTTGGTCGTTAGAAATCCGACACCTGCGGTCTTTACACTCGTCAAATCGATATACACGGCCTCAATAATCTCTGTTCACGGTGACTGCCTTGAACGTGCGCTCAATCCTATCGGCTGCGACACCCACCTGTATATTTGCTCTGGTAGAGCAAGCTCGTTCGAATGGTCCGACTTTTTATTACTCAACGCCTTTATCAATCCTCCCCGCGAATTCATTTCCGAGTAGCTGTGAGTACAAATATATTTATCCTTCCTGCTCAGACTTTCTGGTGGTGCTCCGGCTCGGCTCGGATACGACGGCGGGCAAGCTTGGCGAGTCTTATGTTCCGAACGCTGCCGAGAAATACCGCCAGGAATATGATTGCCGCTGCGACAAGGTCTTGCAAGTACAGGTCACCCTGTGTGAAAACCAGACCGGTCGATATCATCCGGATCAGGACCACTCCGAGGACGGTCCCAGGGAAAACGCTGCCGATGCCGCCGAAGAGACTTGTCCCGCCGAGTACCGCTGCCGCGGGGGATGAGCCTGGGGTCTGTAAAATGCTGTATGAACAAGCTATGCTCATGGGATTTGACGTTGTCTGTCTGGGAAAAGGTAAGAACAACCCGATTAATCTTCAGGCCACACCTGAGATGTGCGCCGAAGAAGCAGCGTCCAAAGGTATGAACCCCAAGATACTCGCTTCGTTTATCGATGGTACTAATACTACAACGCTATGAGCGGCGCTCTTTCGGGTTTCTTGACGTGGAAAACGGCTTTTGCCACTTCTGCTCTTTCGCCCAGCCCACGACATCGACG
>Ga0209427_10000345_pt1 | contig 48464 bp, 44 predicted proteins | sample DeeMarSWOR136_30_FD_187465 | JGI IMG/M metagenome (GOLD analysis project Ga0209427, IMG submission 187465) | Marine sediment microbial communities from White Oak River estuary, North Carolina - WOR-1-36_30 (SPAdes) (version 2) | ecosystem: Environmental > Aquatic > Marine > Intertidal zone >...
TCAGTAGCGCTCCTGTGGTTGTTATCAATGTTAGTGTGATAGGAAAGGCATCGGACATCATTCTCAGGCGCTCGGCAGCCTTACCCGGTGATCAGATTGCGGTGACTGGTTACCTGGGTCAGGCTGCGGCTGGTCGCAAGATGCTACAATCGAGGCTGAAGTTTGACTCGGAGACGACCGCTTTCCTTAGAGCAGCTCACCTCCGCCCCTACCCCAGGGTCGCCGAGGGGCAAATCCTGGTGCAGCACGGGGTGAAGGCAGCGATTGATATTAGCGACGGACTGTTAAGCGACTTGTCGCATATCTGCAAAGCAAGCCGTGTTGAAGCCAGGGTTCAGCTAGACGGCCTTCCTATTCACCCCATGGTAAAAGCCGCTTTTGAGAAGGAATCGGTCGGCCTAGCGCTTTCCGGTGGCGAGGATTACGAGCTCCTGTTTACAGCCAAGAGGGAGATTGCTGAGCAAATAAAGGGCTTGATGCTGACCCCAGTGACCGTCATCGGTGAGATTATCAGAGGCGAGCCAGGACAGGTAACACTTTATAACGAGCGGGGCAGGCCAGTTGAATGGGGTAAGCGAGGCTGGGAGCACTTCAAGACTTTGGGTTGAGCATAACCACCCAGCTTTACACAGATAAGGCTGTGTTACCAGTCCTGACAGTCCTCGGACTTATATGGACTGTGCGGACTGTCACTGGCAAGGTGCATGCCAATAGCGAATTCACCGTTTCTATCTGCGTTCAGATGAGTATGACTGTGGCCTCTCTTGAAATAACCAGCGCCAGCGTGGAGCGGACTCGTAAGCTCGGGACAAGGCTTGGCGAGCTGGCTGAACCCGGGGATGTGATACTGCTTGTAGGCCAGTTGGGCGTGGGTAAGACCTGCCTCACCCAGGGAGTTGCCTGGGGTTTGGGGATCGATGACTACACCGCGAGCCCTTCATTCGTGTTAGTGAGGGAGTATCAGGGCAGGCTGCCCTTATATCATATTGACTTCTACCGGCTCGACAGGCTCGAAGAGGTTGCCGACCTGGGGCTCGATGACTACCTCTACGGCGGCGGCTTGTGTGTCGTGGAGTGGGCGGACAAGGGACTGGGTGCGCTGCCGGAGGAGCACCTGCTTATCGAGATGCAGCACCTCGCCCCGACCAAGCGTAAGCTCAGCTTTTTTGCCCGGGGGGTGAGATATGAGGAGATGTTAGCCCAGATGAAGCTTTCGACGAAGGTGCGTAAAGCGAAAGGCCGCTGATTGAGAAAAATCCAATTTATTGCAGTCTGAATGCGATGACCTAGAGAGAAACATGGAGAAGCTGGGAAGACTCGTTTCAACAAGGCCGCTGATTACAGTAATCGTGATTATCCTGATCACGCTGGCTATGGGTGCGCTGGCGGGAACTCTCGAGACCGAGATGGGTTGGGAGTCATGGATGCCTGATACCAAAGAGGTCCGGGCTATTGACGAGATAGACGATGATTTTGGCAATGTCGAGTATGCCGAGGTGCTGGTAAAGTCACACGTTAGCGATATGCTCACAACAGCGGGTATGCTGGACGTACTTCATGTGGTGAAAGCGCTCTACGAGGACGAGCAGGTAAACTCTACGCTATCTGAGACGAAGGAGAGCATTCACATCGCCGGTATCATCGCGGGCTATGCACTCAGGGAAACAAGTCTTGCTCCGACGATAGATGACCGGATAGCACAGATTGAACAGATGAGCGATGCTGAGATAAAGGCGAGTCTCGCTTCCTTTCTCGAAGACACCTCTATCCCTCAGAGCTACCGGGATGAGGCACTGATGACACTTTCAAAGGAGTACACGGAGACCGGAAAGGCGAAGGCAACAGCGGTATTTCTCTTTATCGATCGCTCTGTCGGCCTCGATGAGGTTCGTGAGGTAGAGCTAAGGATAGAAGATATCGTGAAAGACGCTGCTGCAGCGGGCAACTCCGACATGAGTGTATACGGAGACCTGTTGCTGGACTACCACGTCGAAGAAGAAACTATGACACAGTTCGTGTATGTCTTTATCGCAGCTACCATAGGCACGGTAGTAATCAGTTACCTGAACTTTAAGCGTGTCTCGGACATAATTATCAGCGGTTTAGGGCTCCTCTTCGCCGTTATATGGTGTATGGGCTTTGCTGTGATTATGGGCTGGGATCTCGACGCAATGTCAATGCTGGTGCCTGTATTGCTCATTGGTTTGGGTATAGACTATAGCATTCATACATTAATGCATTACCGGGAACGATACCGAAGCGAAGGGGACGTCAGGAGGGCAATACTCTTGGCTATAGCGGCTGTGAGCGTGCCGTTATTGCTGGCAACGATTACCACAGCCATAGGATTTATGTCGAACGTTTCCTCCTATTTCTTGGCAGTTAGACACTTTGGCATCCTTGCTGCAGTTGGTATCGTTTTCTGCTTCATAGTGATGAATAGCTTCGTACCTGCGGCAAGATTATTGCTGGACCAGCGAACTGTCAGTAAAGGAAAGGCCTTGGGATTCGCCGCGGAGCCAGATGAAGGTGAGAAGGATGCAACAAGAAAAAACAGTGGCATGCTGCTGGCAACCGGTGAGCGTTTTCTAAAAATACCCGTGATTGTAATCATTGTCGCCGTTGTTCTTGCGGCAGCCGGGGGATATGGGGCTACACTGTTGGAGATAAACTACACCGAGACGGAGGATTTACCCAGGGGAGCTGAGATCGGAAAGACCCTGGATTATATAAATAGTGAATTCGATGTACAGGCAACGGAAGCGATGAGCATTTTGGTGAAGGGTGATATTACAGACCCTCTGCTTCTGCAAAGAATCGAGGAATCGTTAGCTAATATGTACGATGATAAGTATGTCCAGAAGCAGGACGGCTACCCGATGGTCGAATGGCTTCTGCCCTTTATATATACCTATGCTAACAGTGAAGCTGATCCAGCCTTCGCAGAGACCTACCTTGAATATGATACCAATAATGACGGCGTTCTAGACTCACCGAGCAGGGAAAGCTTGACCGTGCTTCTCGACCGGATATACAGCAGCAGCGGTGAAACAGAGTTCCTGCTTCACAAGGACGATGACGGGCAATACGATAAGCTCGTCCTCAGGCTATATACCAATACTGAGAATTTCAAGTACAGCCATGAGCTTATAAAGGAGCTGGAGAAGGATGTGGAGCCGATACGGGCTGTAGCCAATGACGTAGCGGTGACGGGTCTGCCATTGATATACGACCTGATGAACATCAACGTCAGAAGCTCTTCCCTATTCTCCACACTCTATTGTGCCCTCGCGGCACTTGTCGTACTCACGATTACATTCTTCATGATGGGCAGGTCTCTTGTCCTGGGCGTAATTACAACCATTCCTGTGGTCTTAGTCGTATTCTGGACTTACGGTACGCTCAAGCTCCTCGGGTTTCCGCTTAATTTCGAGGTTGCCCTGGTAGGTGCCCTGACTATTGCGCTTGGCATCGACTATTCGATTCATGTCAGTTACAGGTTCTTTCATGAGCAAAGGGAAGGATATGACGCAATGACGAGCTACAGGAATACAGTAATGCATACCGGCCGGAATATATTCTTTTCTGCAATCACAACAGCGTTTGTTTTCATCGCGATGATGGCCCTGAACACAGAGGCGACAACATACTTCGGCGCTGCGGGAGCAATCGCGATAATCTACAGCTTTATTGCAGCAGTGGTGGTATTGCCAGTCCTCCTGATATTACGAAACAGGCTACAAGCAAAATAAGCATTTACTCCAGTCTACCTATATTTTATTATGACATGATCAGGTTGAGCGGATTAATATTTGTTATAAGGATAACTGTGTGGAGCTAGCAATTGATACCTCAACCGAAACGGCTTACCTTGTCCTGTCATCACAGGGTGAGGTGCTTGCTGAGATAGCCTGGCATGCAGGACAGAACCACACCGTAGAGCTTATGCCCAACCTCGTCCAGCTTCTGCATCGAAATGGATCGAGCCTCCAGTATATGGGTGGTATTATCGTAGCCAGAGGCCCCGGTAGCTTCAATGGTTTGCGGGTGGGCATGAGTGTGGCCAAGGGGATTGCCATGGCCCTGAAGATCCCCCTAGTGGGCGTGAGCACCCTTGAGGTAGAGGCTCTGCCCCATGCAGCCACGGGTTTGCCCATCTGCCCGATATTGAATGCCGGTCGAGGTGAGGTGGCCACAGCGCTTTTCCAGACTAAAAAAGGAAAGTGGCGGCGTCTGGTCGAGGAACACATAACCTCGTTCAATGGCTTGATTTCCGGGATTGAAGAACGAACCGTTTTCTGCGGCGAAATCCCTGAAGAAGCAACGGCGCAAATCAGGGACAGGCTGGGTGACAAGGCCGTATTTGTTGAGGAAATTAGTGCACTGCGTCGAGCACAAAGTCTGGCTGAGCTTGGCTGGAGAAGGCTCGAGACTGGCGATTATGACCACCCCCCTACCCTCCAGCCGCTGTATCTGAGGAGGCCGTCGATAACAATCAGCCACCGGAGGCGGTAGGATAAGTATTATGTTAAGTTGTTGTGATGAAGAGAGTGTATCTTCTTAGCGGCAAGCCTGGCAGCGGAAAGACCACCATTATCAAGGAGGTACTCTCCAGAGTGGGAAGAAGCGCTGGGGGCTTTTACACTGAGGAGATACGTGACCGCGGTGTCCGGCAGGGGTTCCGGATTATCACTCTCGATGGCAACGACGCCACCTTAGCCCATGTCAGTATCCCTAGCCCCTACCGCGTCAGCAAGTATGGTGTCGACGTCGGCAATATCAACGAAGTGGCTGTTCCTTCTGTGAGAGAGGCGATACACAATCGCGACGTCGTGGTTATTGACGAGATTGGAAAGATGGAGCTTTTTTCAGAAGCATTTAAGGACGCTGTGCTCGAAGCAATAGAGAGCGGTAAGAAGGTACTGGGAACCATAATTCTCGCCTCGCACCCCTGGGCTGACGGTGTGAAACGGCGTGTCGAGGTGGAGATCATTCCGGTAGCAAGGGACAACCAGCATGAAGTAATAAAGAGGTTAATGCAGTGGCTGGAATCCTGAGCGGCTTTACCTTAATATAGGCTTGGGGAAGGTATAAAGAATGGAAAGAACCCTTGTATTGGTCAAGCCCGACGCCGTGCAGCGGGGGCTGGTCGGCGAAATCCTATCCCGCCTCGAGAGGACAGGACTTAAGCTGGTTGCCATGAAGATGCTCCGGATGGACAGGGGGATGGCGGAGCGGCACTATGCTGTCCACCGCGACCAGCCATTCTTCGAAGGGCTGGTGCAGTTCATAATCTCAGGCCCGCTCATTGCCGCCATTTACGAGGGCCCAAATGCAGTCGAGGTCATGCGCAGCGTTATGGGGGTGACCGACCCTACCCGGGCAGACCCCGGTACTATCAGGGCGGACTTGGCCCAGGATACCAGGCACAATCTGGTTCACGGGTCGGACTCAGTAGAAAATGCGGAAATGGAGATAAGCCTTTTCTTCAATCCCGAGGAGGTGGTGGGCTAACAGCAATGGTCAGACCGGTGTGTTATTGAATCCTGACCACGGGGGCTGCCTCACTCCATAGCTTCTCAAGCTCGTAGTATTCTCGCTCGGGTTTGGCGAAAACATGCACTATGACGGTACCGAAATCGAGGAGCACCCATCCCGAGTCCTCACTGCCTTCACGTTTATAGAGCTTAATCCCCTCCCTGTTCAGTGCTTCGTCGATATCGTCGCAGATAGCGCGAATCTGGCGGTCGCTGTCAGCGTTGCAGATTACAAAGTAGTCGGCGAAGTAGGATACCTGTCTGATATCCAGCATGAGGATATCGACAGCCTGTTTATCGAGGGCAACCTCAACAGCCTTCTTGGCTATTTCAGCAGATTCCAGAACTAACCCTGCTCCCCTAGCTGTAGATTGATAGATATATTATAACACCGCTGTCATCATGTTCAATCAGCGAAAACTTGACTACTACTCCTGTGCGCTAATATTATTGAGGCGTCTTTTTAACCATGTTCTTGTGCAACTTAAAGTCCCCGTGCTTCAAATGTGTTGTTATCATCGCTATGGTCGTGGCTTACCCGTTGATAGCTATTTCCTCCGGGGCTTGGGATAATCTGCTGGAGAACCCTGGATTTGAGAATGGCACCACTGGCTGGCAGGTATATGGCGGTGGCACTCTTTCCGCTGTGGGAACTCCTGTTCATAGTGGAAGCTCCGCTGGCGCCTTAACGAGCAATAATGCCGTTATGAAGCAGATTTACCAGGTTATCCGCGTTTCGCCAGGCGAGCATTATACTTTCAGCGGTTACGCTGTGAAAAACGATTCCGATATCGAGATGATTTATCTACGAATCTCGTGGTACGAGAGTGAAGACGGCTTTGGAGATGAAATATCCCATATAGACTCCTCGTGGTTGACATCCGATAATCCCGATTATCGGCTTCTGACGGTGAACGGGACCGCACCGTCGACGGCGCACTCAGCTAAGGGCAGAGCTCTGTTGAAACCCTACTCAACAACCTCTGCCATCGCTTACTTTGACGACCTCAGCTTTGAAGGACCAGCCCCCACACCCGAACCTACGCCTACTCCTGCCCCTACGTTTACTCCCTACCCGACTCACACGTCTACCCCCATACCCACATCAACGTCAACATGTACTCCAACCCCTGTGCCAACAGCCAATCCAACGGCAACATCTGGTTCGACCCCTACCGATGAACCTACCTCAACACCAGCCTGCACGCTTACAGCCACACCAACATCTACTCCAAAGCCCACGACTGGCTCGACGCCTACTCCTACCCTGACTTCCACGCCGGCGTCCACGTTTACCGCCACGCCAACTGCCGACCCTACGCCGACACCTGTTTCGTCGGCAACCTACACGCCTACGTTGACATCGACGCCGCAGTCTACACCCTTACCAACATCTACTCCCACTTCCACCGCGACCCCGACCCCAACTTCCACACTAACGCCTACACCTTCAACAACCCCTTTTCCAGTAAGCGGCAGCGATATCGTGATTAACGAGTTTCAATATGATGCCATCCAGGCAGGTATGGATGCTGCCTTTGAGTGGCTGGAACTTATGAATCAGACGGCGCGGACGATCGAACTAGAGGGATGGAGGATCGAAGATAACTATGAAGATGACGAGATCCCGAAATTGCAACTGCCGGCCGGAGGATTTGCTGTAGTCGCAACAGGAACCGGTTTCTATGACAATTTCCCGAGCTTTTCCGGCGATATAGTTTTTATAGCCGATGGCACGATCGGCAACGGATTGAGCAATTCCGGTGACCGACTCTACCTTGTCGATTCGACGGGGAAGGTTATTGATGCCGTATCTTATGGTAATGATGAGGTTGTGTTCTCTCCGTCTTGCCGGGATGTGGCCGAAGGTCACTCTCTGGAGCGTCAGCCCGCGGGCTTCGATACCGACCAGGCCAGCGACTTTGTAGACAATGGCACTCCCACTCCCGGCTCCGGTTTAGCCTCCCCCACACCCACCTTACCCCCTACTAAGGCACCGACAACTACGGCAACGCCTGCGCCGACACTACCAGACACCAGCGCCAAAGAGAATATTGTCACACCTACTGCTACTCCAACGGTTACCCCGACATCTGGCGCTTCACTTACCGCCACACTTACTCCTAGGCCGACTGACCTCTTTGGGTCTGTCTTAAACGTTACGCCGACGGTTTCGCCGACCCCAACGTCAACAGAAACACCTTCGGCGAATCAAACGCCAGCCATTCCTGAAGGCTCGGCCAGCCCCTGGCTGTATTTAGTCATCCTTATCATGATACTGACATGGATGGTTGCGCAGACCCTGTATTTCCGGCACCGCACGCAGGGCTGACGTTTGCGTGGTCAATTATGGTAGCATATAATTGGTTGTCTAGAATTAATATGCTATTCGTATTGGTTGATATTTACGCCATGGACAGTGTGGAGTAAATGCTGATACGGATAGTCAGCATCTCCGAAGCATTTCAATGAAACTGTTCTATGACGCCTGCAACGCTGCTATGAGGACTCTGCTCATAGCCCTGACGAGATGGCGGGTCGAGGGCAAAGAAAACGTCCCCCGAACGGGTCCCCTGATTATTGTGTCCAATCATCTTAATCTCATCGATCCTCCACTGCTCGGCGCCAGCGTCCCTCGAAGGATTAACTTCATGGCAAAGCAGGAGCTGTTCGAGTCGACTTTCTCACGGTTGGTTGTGGAGAATTATGGGGCCTTTCCGGTAAGGCGGGGACAGTTGGACCGAAAGGCGGTGCGTAATGCGCTGGAGCAGCTCCATCAAGGGGGAGTCCTGGGTATATTTCCCGAGGGTAAAAGAAGCCATGATTCTCAGTTGCAGGCAGCTCAGCTTGGGGCGTCACTTCTGGCGAGTCGCTCCGGCGTCCCCATAGTCCCAGTGGGCATCTATGGAAGCGAGCGGGTCAGAGGTGTCAGCTCTGTTTTATTCCAGCGACCGCGCATTACGGTAACTATCGGTCGTCCTTTTATTTTACCTTCTGATAGGGACAAGCCGACTCGCTCAAGGTTGATTCAACACTCAGATTTGATCATGGAGCGTATAGCGGAGCTTCTGCCTGAAAGCTATCGCGGTGCCTATAATAATAGGCGAGGTAGCCAAGGAGACGATGGTGAAGATTAAAAAAGCCTCCGATATGGGTTTTTGCTTTGGGGTGAGGCGGGCGATCGAGCTTGTGGAGAAGGCGGCTAACGAGCGAGGGCCACTTCAGACATTGGGAGCGCTTGTCCATAACCGGCAGGTTGTCGAAAGACTCGCTGAAAAAGGGATTAGCGTAGCGTCAAGTTTGGACGAGGTGACGGGTGGCATAATTGCTTTTGCCTCCCACGGTGTCAGCCCGGATGTTATAGAGCATGCTCAGGTCCGGGGCCTTGAGGTTGTCGATGCCACCTGCCCCTTTGTGCGCAAGGCGCAGGTTGTGGCCCAGCGATTGGGAAAGGCAGGTTTCTGGGTTCTGGTTTTCGGTGACGCTACGCATTCAGAGGTTAAGAGTGTGCTGGGCTGGGCTGGCGAGAGGTCAAGCGCTTCGCTAGATGTTCCACAGGTTGATGCCCTGCCGCGCCGCATCGGTATTCTATGTCAGACCACCCAGGTCCAGGAGCGTTTCGCTGAATTTGTGGCGGAGATTATCTCCCATAAACTGGCGAGGTTCTCCGAGTTGCGCATATTTAATACTATATGTAATGCCACACGCAAACACCAGGCGGCTGCCCTTAAGTTAGCGGCAAAGTCGGATATAATGATAGTGGTCGGGGGGTGGAATAGCGCCAATACCATCCGCCTGGCGAATATCTGCGCGGACACGGGCGTCGATACCCACCATATTGAGACTGCAGTGGAGATCGTACCTTCATGGCTCCGAGGGCGTAGCCGTGTTGGAGTCACCGCAGGGGCATCTACTCCTGATGAGGTAATTGATGAGGTGATACAGGCCTTGGAGAGAACTGCGAAGGGGAACCGACAATGAAATCTATCGTGCAGCACGATACATTCTGGGTATATATCAATGCTAAAGGAAGCAAGGTGATGCGTATCGGTTCGCTGTACTGGATTCCGTCGCGGGATGATTAAGCTTCTTACCCTTGAGGTTAATGTTAATCTATTTATAGTCAGGTGGCTCGATAAAGATAAGGGCGTGTCAGGCGAACGCGAGAAGGTGGCCTAAGGCGATTGTAGTAGAGTGCCCAAGGGGACTAGTTATAATCATTGCTATATAAACAAACGCACCTGATTAAAAATATTGTGCAAAGGATTTTTACTTCAAAAATTGCCACAGCATGTTATAATACCTGTCTGGCATTTCAATATTAGTAGTGAGGGGGCAAGCTTCGCGCTATGGGCAAGGATAAAAAAGGCCTCGTTTGGTTTGAGGACGTTAATAAAAAGGACCTTTCCTTGGTTGGTGGAAAAGGTGCGAACCTGGGAGAGCTTACCAAAGCGGGAATTCCGGTGCCTCCTGGATTCATTGTGACCACCGTGAGCTATTTTAAATTCCTGGAGGATTCGGGGTTGCGTGAGCAGATTGAAGAGATTCTGCAGCCATTGGACACGAATAATGGCGAGCAGCTTCACCGGGTCTCGGCAGAGATCAAGGATTTGATAACCAATGCTGACATGCCTCAGGATATTGCCGATGAAATAAGAGAAGCCTATAGTAAACTGGGGGGGTTGGTGGCGGTGCGGTCCTCGGCCACCGCTGAGGATCTTCCCGAGGCTTCTTTCGCCGGTCAGCAGCGCACCTTTCTCAATTCTCAGGGGGAAGACGAGGTCGTTGCTGCAGTTCAGGGGTGCTGGGCCTCGCTTTTTGAGCCCCGGGCTATTTTCTACAGGGGCGAGCAAGGACTCGACCATCTTAATGTGGGAATTGCAGTACCTGTGCAGAAGATGATCCAGTCAGAGGTTTCCGGTGTTATGTTCACTGTCGACCCACTGACAAATGAGGAGACAATTACCATTGAGGCTGTTTATGGTTTGGGCGAGACTATTGTCTCTGGAGAGTTGACTCCTGACCACTATCTGGTAAGTAAAGACGCTTTCGAGATTCTAGAGAAACAAATTGTTGCACAGGAGTGGCAGTTGGTTAAAAAACCGGAGGCTGGCAGGAGTGCCGAGGAGACTAACGTCAGGCTTTCTCTTTCGGATGATATGAAAGGGAAGCAGAAATTAAGCGATGACGATATCATCGCCCTGGCTAAGCTCGGTACAAAGATAGAAGAGCACTATAAGTTTCCCCAGGATATAGAGTGGGCGAAAGAAGGTGATGAACTCTATATCGTTCAGACGCGACCTGTAACCACAACGAGGTTGGCTAGGGAAGAGAGGATCGAGGATATCAGTGAGGCTACTGTTCTCCTCAGTGGCTCTCCGGCAAGTCCCGGGCTTGGTTCAGGTCCGGTGAGGATCGTTTCAGACCCCTCTAAAATAAATGAGGTTAGGGAGGGGGATGTGCTGGTAGCTGAGATGACCACGCCGGATTTCGTGCCAGCGATGAAGCGAGCAGCGGGCATTGTCACCGACCGGGGAGGTAGGACATGCCATGCTGCCATTGTGAGCAGGGAGCTTGGCATCCCCTGCGTGGTGGGGACTGGCAGCGCCACCCGTGATTTGAAGCCAGAGCAGGAAGTTACTGTGGATGGATCACAGGGAAAGGTCTATGAAGGGATGGTTACTGCTAAAGTAACTAGCCCCACTGTCTCTGCTCCAAAAGCAGCGGTCAAGACCCGCACCAAGTTGTATGTCAATCTCGCAGAACCGGAGCTGGCTGAAGTCACAGCCGCTCGCGATGTCGATGGAGTGGGGCTTCTCCGGGCTGAGTTCATGATTTCCGAGATTGGGGAGCACCCGAGATATATGCTCAAGGAAGCTAGGGGCGAGGAATTCACGTCCAGGCTTGCGGATGGCCTCACTACCTTTGCCAGAGCTTTCAACCCTCGACCTGTCGTCTATCGTACTACGGACTTCAAGACCAATGAATACCGCCATCTCAAGGGAGGGGATGAGTACGAGGAGTATGAGGAGAATCCCATGCTGGGTTACAGGGGATGCTCCCGCTATATCAGGGAAGTCGACATCTTCAAGCTCGAAATAGAGGCGGTAAAGAGGGTGAGGGAGGATTATAATAACCTGTGGGTGATGATTCCCTTTGTGCGCACGGTATCTGAATTTGCCGAAGCCAAGAAGGTTCTGGCTGCTGAAGGGCTTCACCGCTCTAGAGATTTCAAGCTGTGGATGATGGTTGAGGTGCCATCGAATGTGTTTCTGATCAATAGCTTTCTCGATGTTGGTATCGATGGCATCTCTATTGGCTCGAATGACCTCACCCAGCTTATTATGGGAATCGACAGGGACAACGAGAAGTTTGAAGGGTATGTAGATGAACGGGACGAAGCGGTGCTGATAGCTCTTGAGAAGGTGGTTAGGGCTGCAACTGTCAGGGGGGTTACCAGCTCTATCTGTGGGCAAGCGCCTTCAGATTTTCCCGAGATCACGGAGAAGCTTGTGGAGTGGGGAATAACATCGGTGTCAGTCAATCGGGACCGCATTGATGAAACCAGAGATATTATTGCTACTGTGGAGCAGAGGTTAGCTAAAACAGCCCCGTAAGCGAAGACCTGTATGATACATGGTGACATTCGCCAGCGTCTGGAGGATAGGGAAGAGGGTTTATCGTTCTATGCGGCAAGAAGCAGGTTATCTCGGGGCAGGGTGAGGATTGAGGCTCCATCCCCGATGCGGACTGAGTTCCAGCGTGATCGTGACCGCATCATCCACTCCAAAGCGTTTCGCCGATTAAAACACAAGACCCAGGTATTCATCGCTCCACTGGGGGACCACTATGTTACACGTCTTACTCATACGTTGGAAGTATCCCAGATTGCACGCTCTGTCGCTCGTGCCCTGAATTTAAACGAAGACCTTACAGAGGCGATATCGCTGGGACATGACCTGGGACATACTCCCTTCGGGCATGTGGGTGAGGAGGTGCTCAATGAGCTGTGTTCCAGGGGTTTCAGCCACAACGAACAAAGCCTGAGAATCGTCGAATCCTTGGAAAAAGATGGCAAGGGACTTAATCTTACTTGGGAGGTAAGGGAGGGGATCCTGAAACATTCCAAGAGCAGGCAAAGTATTATGGGTTATATCTGGGACCTTCCCAGTACTCTCGAGGCTCAAATTTGCAGGCTCGCGGATTCTGTAGCGTATATCAACCATGACATCGGTGATGCTATAAGAGCTGGCCTGATAGATGAGAGTGCTCTTCCGCAGTCGGCTGTAGCCGTCCTGGGTACATCAAATTCGGAGAGGATCAACACTATGGTGTGCGATATTGTCGATCAGTCATGGGCGGCTACCGGCTTGGTTGAGGGCGAGACACCGGCTATTACCATGAGTAAGGAGGTGCTGGACGCGGCGGATAATCTGCGTCAGTTCCTTTTCGAGAATGTTTATGAGGTCCAGATAGCGAAGACAGAGACCGAGCGGGCGAGACAGGTATTACGTTCCCTCTATCACTATTTTATGGAGCATCCCGAGGGTCTTCCCGGCGAGTATGCTGGTGGTGATGATGTGGAGCGCAGGGTAGTGGACTACATTGCAGGTATGACCGATAACTACGCGCTGAGTCTGGCTGAGTAACGCGGTGTTACTACCTTTGAAAAGCCAAGGTGGCTACTATGAGCACTATTGACGAGGTGAAGCAAAGGCTTGATATCGTTGACGTTGTCAGCGGTTACCTCAGCCTGAATAAAGCGGGACGTAACTTCAAGGCGCTCTGCCCGTTTCATGATGAGAAAACGCCCTCTTTCTTTGTCTTCCCTGACAAGCAGTCCTGGCGGTGCTTTGGCTGCGGCGCGGGTGGAGATATGTTCTCTTTCGTGATGAAGAAGGAGGGTCTCGACTTTAGCGAGGCGCTGAAGATGCTTGCGGAGAGGGCAGGCGTCACCCTCGAGCGGAGGAAGCGGGGTGTCGAGGATAAGCTCATTGCTAGGCTCTATCAAGTCAATGAGGCGGCAGCACAATACTATCACAATTTACTCTTGAACGACGCGGTGGCCGGGTCAGCTCGTGATTACGTTAGAAAAAGAGGCCTCACCGACGGTACTGCTGCTGATTTCCAGTTGGGATTCAGCTCGGGTGAAGGGCTGAAAATACATCTGATAGAGAAGGGTTATAGCGAGAATGAGCTGTTGGCGGCAGGATTGCTCGGGGAGAAAGATGGCAGGAAATACGACCTCTTCCGTAAGAGGCTGATGTTCCCCATTAAGGATATCAAGGGACGGGTTGTCGGCTTTGGCGCTCGTGCTTTAGATGATTCCCTTCCTAAATATTTGAATTCGCCGCAGACCGCTGTTTTCGACAAGAGTAGCGTTCTCTATGGAATCGACCGCGCGAGAGGAGCTATCAGAGAGAGTGGGCTGGTGGTGATTGTTGAGGGCTATATTGATGTTATCACCGCTCATCAGCATGGATTCAACAATGTGGTGGCTTCGATGGGGACCTCTCTCACCGAGAAGCAGGTACGGATACTCAGGGGACTGACAAAGACATTAGCTTTCGCTCTTGACCCCGATATAGCTGGCGATGTTGCTACACTGCGCGGAGTTGAGGTTGCCCGTCGCTCCCTTGATCGTGAAACCTTGGAAGTGCCTACTATGCTCGGGACTACATCCAGGCTTAAGTCCGAGATGAAAATCATTCCCCTTCCCCGAGATAGAGATCCTGATGATGTTATTAGAGCAGACCCCCAGGAATGGCAGCGTCTGGTCGCTGGGGCTTTGCCTTTTATTGAGCACATTATCGGAGTTACTGTCTCGAATTTAGATTTGACCAAGCCGGAGGGAAAGTCGCTGGCAATTGAGCAGCTTCTACCAATGATAGCTGAGCTGGGGGATGAGACACAGCGCGAGTTCTATCTGGGTAAGTTAGCCGGGTTGTTGGGGGTTAGGGAGAAGGTTCTATTGGACAAAGCAGCAGACCTGCGTCGCACTCATAGGGAGAAAGCGGGTAGAACAACGCTGAAGCCCGCATCTGCTCTCCGCTCTGGAGACCCACTGGAGGAGCGTTGTCTTTCATTGCTGTTGCAGCACCCTGACCTCAGGGATGAGGCGCAAGGCCTATTGCCCGAGCACTTCGAGCTTAGTGAGAATAGAGAGGTGTTTACCACTTGGCGCGATTCTTCAAGCACTGATGAGTTGTATAATATGATTAATATGGACCTTCAGGGGCACCTTGAGGCACTTCTTAATAAGATTCTGCCTCCCGCAGAGGAGTTGGTACGGGAAGCAGAGCTCGCCGACTGTATTCGTAGCTTAGAAGAGCGGAGATTGCGACTTGAAGAAAAGTTCGTAACTTCTGAAGACGCTTCTTTGATCAGGGATGGGGAGGAATTGGATTCAGCAGAACTTGCTGCTCTGCAGCAGAGGACTGTAGATATTGATGCCCAGTTGGTCAAGAAGATGCAAGAAAGGACCGGGCAAAGCTCTTCAAATAGAGAGGAACAATGACGGAAGAACCGAGAGATATCGAAGAATTTCTTTATGAAGAGGGCGCTATCTTACCTGAGGACCTCTTTGCATCCGAGCCTGAACCTGATGAAGATGAACTGGAGCATGAGGAGCGCGAAGAAACGCTTTTCGCACCAGTGCCGAAACTTGGGGAAGGAGCAATGCATGAGGAGGATGTTCTCGTATCACTGGCCGAAGATAAGTCCAAAGTAAGTGGCGATCTGGGGGTCTTATCTGTGGTGGAGCCTGCTGACGCCGAGATTTGGGAAGAGGAAGCTGAGGTCGAAGAACTGGAGGACTCGGTGTTGGACTTGGAGGAGATGATCGATGACCCGGTGAGGATGTATCTTCGGGAGATGGGGCGTGTTTCTTTGCTTAGCGCCCGGGAGGAAAAGCAGCTGGCGAGGCAAATGGAAGAGGGCAGATATATCAGGAGGCTTGAAGAGGCATGGCTTGACCAGCATGGACAATTTCCCTCCGCTGTCGATATCACTATCGCTGTATTGACCTTGCTGGGGCAGGCTTCTTCTCTTGTAGCCGCTTTAGAGGAAGAGCTTAACCTGTCAAAAGCGACAAGCATATCCCAGCGGATTCAGGATCCGCAATTGCGAACCAATGTCGATAGTGAAATTAATCAGCGGTTATTGAAGCCTGTTGCCGATAGGATCGGTACTGAGCCTCAAGAGGCTGAAGAGGCGATAAAGTCGCTCTCGCTTCTCATAGCCATTATCCCCCAGGAGGCATTTCAGGTTATAGATGAGGGGTGTTCCCTTGGCGAATTGGGCAACTTAATCTCACAGCCTGAGTTTCGAAATACCCTTGCATCGTTGGAGCCTCAATTGCGGGAGCATTGGAATACGTTAAAAGATGCAGGTGACAAGGCGCAGCGGCATTTGATTGAGGCTAACCTTCGCCTTGTAGTTAGTATTGCCAAGAAATATATCGGGCGGGGCATGTCTCTCCTGGACCTTATTCAGGAGGGCAATATTGGTCTCATCCGGGCGGTGGAGAAGTTTGACTACCGCAAGGGGTATAAATTCAGCACTTATGCTACTTGGTGGATACGCCAGGCAATCACGAGGGATATAGCGGATAAAGCCCGTACTATACGAATCCCTGTTCATATGGTAGAGACGATAAACAAGCTTATTCGAACGAGCCGGCGCTTGTCACAGGAGTATGGTCGTGAGCCAACCTCTGAAGAGATAGGCAGGGGTATGCATATTACGTCGGAGAAGGTGAGGGAAATTATCAAGATATCACAGGAGCCGGTATCTTTGGAGATGCCGATAGGCGAAGAGGAGGATAGTCACCTCGGTGATTTTATCGAAGACCGCTCTACGATGCCTCCCATTGAAGCAGCCTCGTTAAACTTGCTCAAGGATCAGGTTGAAGAAGTACTCTCTACACTTACTCCCAGGGAGCGGCGAGTTCTTCAATTGAGGTTTGGCCTTGAGGATGGTCGTAGTCGTACTCTGGAAGAGGTTGGTAAGGAGTTTGGTGTAACGAGGGAGCGTATTCGACAGATTGAAGCTAAAGCGCTTCGTAAGCTACGCCATCCCAGCAGGTCGAGAAAGCTTAAAGACTACTTGGATTAAATGAGCTTATCGATCTTGTCCCTGTACCCCAGAAACACGTTACTATAAATGAACCCTGTCTATCTATCGATAGCGGGAGCTATGCACTGTCCCGCTCAGTATTGGCTCATTTATATAAACATCACCATTCCTGATTTTTATATTAAAGCCACATTCGGGGTTAGTACAAACCCAAACCTTGTAGTGAATTGGTGCCCCCTGGCTGCCGAAATCTGACAAGGGCACCAGGTCGCCAGCACTGCATTTCTGGCATTTAGGTAGGACGAAGTTCTCCACAGAGCCACCTCCCGGCCTTTAAAATAACGATGACAGTATACACTACCCGTAGATTTTTAGCAACTCACGCTCAGCCGCCTGGCAGGTCAATTGAAGAGAGGCAACTGTAGAGGGCTCTTTCCCTAGTCAATATGCTTCTCATGAGGCTTATTGAATCGACTGTGAAGGATGGCGTGGCAGCTAGCTCAATTGTGGCAATAGCTTCTCCCAACCGGCGTCGTTCGTCAGATGAGGCCCTCTCTCGAACCCTTCCTAGGGTAAGATGAGGAGAGAAGGCGCGTTTTTCAGGCACAAATCCACTGGGAATAAGGGCTCTCTCCAAATTTTCTCTGATGATGGTTAATTTGTCTGTGTCTCCACCAATCCCAACCCATACCACTCGGGGTGTACGGAGATTGGGGAAAGCGCCCGCTTCGGTGAGTTCCAATTGGAATTGTAAGATATCCCTGCTAGCTTCAGATATTGCTTCCGTTATCGTTGGTACGGCTCCTGAATCGATATCACCCAGGAACTTAATAGTGAGATGAATGCTATCAGGAGCAACCCATTTGACAGAGGTATATCCCCCTATCTTGAGTCGCTCCTGCAGCTCAGACAGAGCTGATTTAATCAAGTTCGGCAGTTGTATAGCGATGAAGGCGCGTACAGGTTCCACAATGAAATCTCAGGCTAGTGATAGAAGCCGTTTGGCATTTCCCCCGAGGATCATGCTCTTAGTCTCTTCAGAAAAGCCTAGCGACCGGATTGCCTTGACAATCCTATTTTGCTGGATGAGAGGGTAGTCACTACCGAATAGTATCTTGTCCGCCCCAGCGATTTCAGCGACATATTTGAATATAGTATCGTGATAGAGAAAAGGCGAGGCAGCGGTATCGAAATAGACGTTGGAGAGCGTTTCTGCGACCTCTGGCATCAATGCATAAAAAGGTAGTCCGCCACCCCAATGGGCACAGACCACTTTCAGCTCGGGGAAGTTCTGTATGAATCGGTAGAGAATATCAGGTGTTATCGCACCCTTTCCCGGGTACACGTGTCCCACGGGCTCGGATGAATGGGTAAGCACAACTAGGTCGTGCTCTATCGCTACCTCGGTGATGGGCGACATCAAGGTCTTATTGGTTATATCGAACCCTTGTGTGTCGCACCTCAATTCGCCGATTCCCCTAACCCCGCCGCGAATACAACGTTCGAGTTCACGAACCGCTTTTTTCCCGGCAAGAGGCTGTATGGCGCAAAAGCCTATCAGCTTGTCAGGGTAACGGGCTATCGCCTCCATAATATACTCGTTTGTTTCGCAGCAAAGCTCATGGTTTGACCAGCCTATGTTCAACACTACTGAGATATCTATGCCCTCTTTATCCATGTTCTCAACGATTTCTTCAGCGGTCGCAATTTTGGCCTTAGGGTTAGCATAAAGGATGTCGAAGCAAACATCTTGTCCCAGATAGTGAGTGCGATTCGTTCTTATACCTGGAGGGAGGATATGGGTGTGAAAATCTATGATCACTACGAAACTCTGGAAAAAAATTGCGATAAAGATTATAACAAGGTATGGACGGGTGGACAACGATAATGTATAATTGCCTTGCCGGAGGGACGAGTAAATGGCCTTAGATGGCCAGGGATCAGGTGAAAAACGTGCTAATCCAGGAGCCTCGGCGGATACTACCGCCGAGGCTGTTACTTTCTTGAAGGGAAAGGCATTATTGAAGTCTCCGTTATCCATGGAGGAAATGGCGTCAGTGGCCAAGAAACTGCGCCGCCACATCATACAAATGACTGGCAAGGCAGGCAGTGGGCATCCGGGCGGTTCGCTTTCATCTGCGGAGATTATCACCACCCTGTACTTCAGTGTGTTGCGTCATGATCCGGCCAACCCTCGCTGGGCTGAGCGTGACCGTTTTATTCTCAGCAAAGGGCACGCGGCCCCTCTTCTCTATGCTGCTCTGGCTGAAAGCGGATACTTCCCGATTAGAGACCTTTCAACTTTACGGGTTCTGGGAAGTTGTTTACAGGGCCATTGCGATATGACTGTCACGCCAGGGGTGGAGATATCATCGGGTTCGCTGGGTCAGGGGCTTTCTTTTGGAATCGGTGTTGCGCTGGCCGGCAGACTTGATAATCAGGACTATCGAACCTATGTGTTGTTAGGCGACGGGGAGTGTGATGAGGGACAGGTATGGGAGGCAGGGATGGCTGCGGCACACTACAAACTCGATAACATCGTAGCTATCGTTGACCATAATAAGCAGCAAATCGATGGCTGGAACTATGAGGTGATGAACCTTGAGCCTCTAGCTGAGAAGTGGATGGCTTTTGGCTGGCATACTATCGAGGTTGACGGGCACGACTTCTCCCAGTTGCTCACTGCATTTGATGAAGCTAAGCAAATCAGAGATAAACCTACTGCCATAATTGCCTGTACGGTTAAAGGAAGAGGTGTCAGCTTCATGGAGAACAACATTGAGTTTCATGGCAGGGCCCCCACACCTGATGAGGTCGAGAGGGCGCTCGAGGAATTGAAGTAGCTATGGAGCAGAGCACCAGGGAAGCATATGGTAAGACCCTTGTAGAGCTGGGCGGGCAAAATAAAGATATCGTTGTCCTAGATGCTGACCTTTCAAAATCCACGATGACCAGTCTCTTCGCCAAAGCGTACCCCGAGCGGTTTTTCGACTGTGGTATTGCTGAACAGAATATGGTAGGTATTGCTGCTGGTCTTGCGGCGGCAGGCAAGACAGTATTTGCCAGCACTTTCGCCGTTTTTGTACCCGGACGTTGCTTTGACCAGATTCGAATGAGCATAGCTCAGCCTGGTCTAAATGTGAAGCTGGTAACCAGTCATGGGGGAATCACCGTAGGTGAGGATGGGACATCCCATCACGCTATTGAGGATCTGGGTCTGGCCTGTTCGTTCCCCGGATTTACCGTGGTTGTACCTGCTGACGCGATTGAGGTAGCTCAGGCAGTAAGGGTTGCCACCCAAACTTATGGCCCTTTCTACATCAGGCTTAGCCGCCCCAAAACGCCGCTTGTTTATGATCCCGACTATCAGTTTAAACTGGGGAAAGCGGCGACATTGAGGGAGGGTAAGGATGTTACTGTTATTGCCATAGGTATTATGGTAGCGCTAGCTCTGGAAGCGGCGCAAAATCTGGCTCAGGATGGGATTGACTGCCGGGTGCTTAGTATGTCCACACTGAAGCCTCTGGATAAGGATGCTGTAATAAAAGCAGCCCGTGAGACGGGCGCTATTGTTACAGCCGAGGAGCACCTGCGGTTGGGTGGTCTGGGTAGCTCTGTGGCTCAAGTTGTAGTTGAGCAGCAACCAGTCCCTATGTCCATTATTGCTATCAACGATACCTATTCAAAGTCAGGTAAACCTGGGGAGTTGCTGAAAAAGCAGGGACTTACAGCAGCCAATATTGAGAGCGCTGCCCGCTCTTTGGTTGCAAAAAAGAAAGACAGCTAACACCACTATAGCTTACGGCTCTTCTTCCAACTCTTCCTCCCCGAATTCCTCATCGCTGTAAATTCCAACCTCTTGGCCTTGATATACTGTTACAATGAAATCATCCCGCGCGATATCTGCCGAAATTACCAGTTCTTCGTCAATTTGATCAATGAGATCCTGAATTTCCTCTGACGACATTTTTCCACTTATACACAAAGTGGCATAAGCTATTGAAGGGGTGAAGTGAAGGTCCACCCTCCCTGCTCGCTCGTCACCGGTTACAATGAGGTAGGCTTCTGAATGTGGGGTGCGGCACTCTCTTTCGAACCTGTATTCTGCCATGATGAACCTCCTTATAAATAATGACACATTCTCTGTGCCTAGGGCCGAACCTGCCCATCTCCCAACACTATCCACTTGTATGAAGTCAACTCTTTAAGGCCCATCGGGCCTCTGGCGTGGAACTTTTGTGTGCTGATTCCTACCTCTGCCCCTAACCCGAACTGCCCACCGTCGGTGAAGCGGGTGCTGGCATTTACATAGACACAGGAAGCATCGACCTCCCTCAGGAAACGCATGCCTGCTGTGTAATTCTCGGTCACGATTGCTTCGGAATGACCAGAGCCATAACGCTCGATGTGTTCCAGTGCCTCGTCTATGGAGTCGACTATCTTGATGGCAGCAATGAGCGCTAGAAACTCTTTTCCCCAGTCATGTTCAGCGACAGAAGCAAGCTTCAGGGATGGCAGTGGTTTTAATATCTTCATTGCGCGCTCGTCGCAACGCATTTCTACATTTGCCCTACCCAATTCGGCTGCAATCATAGGCAGGTAGCTTTGTGCTATGTCAGCATGAATTAATAGAGTATCAAGGGCATTGCATACAGTGGGACGCTGCACCTTGGCGTTATAAGCGATATTTACCGCTTTATCGAGGTCGGCATCACGGTCAATGTAGGTATGACAGACGCCTATACCACCGCTGACAACGGGCATGGTGGCGTTCTCCGCAACATAGCTAATTAGCTCTGCTCCCCCTCGGGGTATGACCATATCGACGGCTTCCCTCATTCGCAGTATCTGGCCTACTAGTGCCCGATCGGTTGATTCGATGAACTGAACAGCCCCTTCGGGAATACCGGACTGGTATGCTGCTCTCTGTATGACCTTAGCCAGCGCCAGGTTGGAGTGTGTCGCCTCCTTGCCGCCGCGGAGGACTACAGCGTTGCCTGATTTAAGGCAGAGAACTGATATGTCGGCGGTTACATTGGGACGGCTCTCGTAGATAGCACAGATTACTCCAAGAGGAACACGGCGCTTGCCGACTTGAAGGCCGTTGGGCAGGGTACGCATGTCGAAAGTCTCTCCTACAGGGTCGGGAAGAGTTGCAACGCTTATAATATCTGAAGAGATCGATTGTAGTCTTTCCGAGGTTAGGAGAAGCCGATCGAGCATGGATTCGCTCATGCCTGCCTTTTCGCCCTTGGCGTAGTCCAAGCGGTTGGCTTTTAAAATAGCTTTCTCGTTGGCTATCAGTTCATCTGCAATGGAATACAGTGCCCTGTTCTTAACATCGGTAGAGAGATACGCCAGCTTTTTAGAAGCAATTTTTGCTGCTTTTACTTTGACCTCGACCTCAGTTACAGAAGATTTCATTTCACGGCTCCTCTAGTACTAAAGCATAACCAAGTTATCGCGGTGCACAGCCTCTGCGCCATATTCATATCCTAAACGCTCTGCAATCTTATCAGAGTGCGCCCCTTTTATAATGGCAATGTCGTCTGAGCTGTAATTCGAGATGCCGCAGGCGACCTTCTCCCTCTTTGCGCTATCGAGGATATTCACAATGTCACCCCGCTCGAATTTACCATTAACCCGGGTGATTCCTGCAGGTAGTAGGCTCTTGTTTTGCTCTCGGAGCGCTGTTGCCGCGCCAGAGTCGATAATTAGTTGCCCTTTAGATATTCCGCTTAATAGCCAGCGCTTGCGACTTTCCAGCTTAGATGTTGTTGGGTGGAAATATGTACCAATGGGTTCACCATTAGTCAGTTTAATTATAACTTCAGGCTCACGTCCATCGGCAATTACTACCGCTACACCTGAGGCAGTAGCCAGCTTCGCTGCCTCGACCTTGGTTACCATACCGCCTGTCCCGCGTTCGGTACGGGTTGCACCGGCAAGACTTTCGATGAATGTATCGATTCTTTCAACCCGTTCGACAAGCCTAGCGTTCGAGTTATGTCGGGGATCGGCATCGTAGAGACCACCGATATCGGTGAGAAGCATTAAAAGGTCGGCATCGGTCAACCCAGCCACCAGAGCGGATAGATTATCATTGTCTCCGAATACGGCAGTCTGGAGTTCATCGACGGCGACCACGTCGTTCTCGTTGACGATAGGTATGACACGGAGTTCCAAGAGAGCCAACAAAGTGTTGCGTGCGTTAAGGTAGCTTATACGGTTGGAGAGATCGTTTCTGGTGAGCAAAGTCTGGGCTATGGTGATTTCGTGCCATCCGAATAGCTGGTCATAAGCATCCATAAGGCGGCTCTGCCCTACTGCCGCCAGCACCTGCTTGAAGGGTATGTCTTTACGCTCTTTGATAAACCCCAGGCGTTTCCTGCCAGCGGCGATTGCCCCTGATGAGACAACGACTATCTCCATGCCCTGTTTATGCAGCTTGGCTGTTTGCCCAACCAAGGAAGACATTATCTCGAGGTTAAGACAATCGCTCCCTCCGGTGAGGAGATTGGTGCCCAGCTTTATTACAATACGGTTATAAGCCATAAGAACTTCGCCTTAATTATAGCAGTGAGGGGAAGCTTACAACAATCAGGCAGGTTTGTTAGGGGGTGATTAAAAATCCTTGGTAAGGGTATCGAGGAACTCGGCATTTGTTGAGGTCTTAGCCAATCTCTCGAGCACCTTTTCCGTTGCCTCGGTGGGATTCGGCGAGTTGGCGTTAACCAAGCTGGCCATCCTCCGTACTACCCATATTTGCCTCAGCGCGTTCTCATCGAGGAGCAGTTCCTCCTGTCTCGTGCCACTACGCTGAATATCTATAGCGGGGAAAATCCTGCGCTCTGACAGTTTACGATCAAGATGGAGTTCCATGTTGCCGGTGCCTTTGAACTCTTCGTAAATCACCTCGTCCATTCTACTACCGGTATCTATTAAACACGTGGCGATGACGGTCAGGCTTCCACCCTCCTCTATATTTCTGGCGGAGCCGAAAAATCTCTTCGGTGAATAGAGTGCGGCCGGGTCGACGCCTCCGGAGAGAGTACGCCCGCTGGAAGGCATCTCCAGATTATAGGCGCGGGTGAGTCTCGTGATGCTATCGAGCAGGATTACCACGTCTGCCCCGAACTCCACTAATCTCTTGGCGCGCTCCAGTGCTACCTCGGAGACCCGTGTATGTTCTTCGACCGGCTCGTCGAAAGTAGAGGCTATTACATCGGCTTGTACAGATTTCTTCCAGTCGGTTACCTCCTCCGGACGCTCTCCAATAAGACAGACCATGAGGTGAATGTCATCGTAGTTGGTGGTGATGGCATTGGCGATGTGCTTCAGCAGCACGGTTTTCCCTGCTTTAGGGGGAGAGACAATCAATCCCCTCTGGCCACGGCCGATAGGAGCTATGATATTAATGAGCCGGGTGGAAAGATTATTACGGGTAGTCTCCAGGTTGATTATCTTGTTGGGGAAAATAGGCGTTTGTCTGTCGAAGATGGGTCGGTTCTTAGCAGCCTCCGGGTCGAGATTGTTTACTGTCTCGACGCGAAGCAGGCTATGATACTTCTCACTGTCCTTAGGCAGTCTCACCTGCCCGCTGACCATGTCTCCGGTGCGCAAGGAGAAGCGGCGTATTTGTGACTGGGAGACATAGATGTCGCTAGAATCATGCCGCAGGTCGGTTTGGCGCAGAAACCCGTACCCATCACCCATGATTTCTAAAATGCCGCCTCTGAAGCTGTACCCCTGTTGTTCAGCGTTTGCCTGTAGCAATCGCATAACCAGGTCTTCCTTTTTCAGAGCGCTAACGCTGGTAATCCCCAGTTCCTTGGCATAGGATAGGAGTTCCTCTCTCGTTTTGGTTTCAAGATCGGTTATATTCATAGCACGACTCCGTAATTATATTGCAAATGTTTTGGGAAAGTTAAGTTTGGTGTTGAATTCGCTGAGCACCGCTTTATGACTTCTGGATTCTTTGCCAATCCTCAGCGAAGTGGGATATCCCGATATCAGTCAGCGGGTGCTTAATCATCAGTGTAAGTACATTATAAGGTATAGTCGCGATATGTGCACCTACCTTCGCAGCCGTAATAACGTGTAACGGGTGACGGATACTGGCAGCAATTACCTGAGTGGTCGTTATATTGTAGTTTTCGAACAATTCAACGATCTCAGCAACAAGCTGCATACCATCATGGCCAATATCATCAAGCCTGCCCACAAAAGGGCTGACGTAAGTTGCACCAGCGATTGTGCCCAGTAATGCCTGATTAAGGGAGAAGCATAGTGTCAAGTTCGTCCGTATCCCCTCCCTTGAGAGGACGGATATGGCTTCCAGCCCACTGACTGATACTGGTACTTTTACTACTACATTGGGAGACCAGGAGGAAACCTCTCTCGCCTCCTCAATCAGGGCATCGGTTTCCAGGCTGAGCACTTCAGCACTGATAGGGCCGTCAATAATGGAGGCGATTTCCTGAATAACCGCCTTCATGTCCGCCCTTTTTTCCTTGGCTACTAGCGAGGGATTAGTGGTGACTCCGCTAATCACACCTAATTTGACAGCTTGGCGGATTTCATCAATGCTGGCGGTATCGAGGAAGATACGCATTCAGTGTTATCCCACTATATCATAAGTTGGTGCTTTTGTCTATATATTCAAGTAAGATTACTGGTTTTGAATATTCGGTTCCAGAGGCAGAGGACGCTGATCACCTATCCTTATTGTTCTGGTGGCCACCTCTATGAAGTCGCGAAAGAGGGGGTGCGGGCGATTGGGACGGGAGGTGAATTCAGGATGAAACTGTGTTCCTATCATCCAGGGATGGGCAGCGAGTTCACTTATCTCTACCAATCTGCCGTCTGGGGAAGTACCGCTCGGAATAAGCCCTGCCTTTACTAATACATCTCTATACTCATTATTGAACTCAAAGCGATGGCGATGGCGCTCGTAGACCAAAGAATCGTTATAGGCAGCAGCGGCGTGAGTTTTTGGCAATAATTTACAAGGATAGAGCCCCAGTCGCATGGTCCCTCCCTTTTGCTTCACCTTCCGCTGCTCGGGGAGCAGGTCGATTACTGGATAAGGTGTATTGTTATCGAATTCTCTCGAATTGGGCTCGTTTGATTTCAATACATGGCGTGCATACTCAATGACCATAATGTGCATGCCCAGACACAGGCCGAGATAGGGAATCTCATTCTCGCGGGCGTATTGAGCTGCTTTCACCTTCCCCTCGATGCCACGGTAGCCAAAGCCCCCGGGCACCACAATCCCGCTTGCCGTGCGCAGCAGGTCATCACTGCCATTCTTCTCTATATCTTCGGACTCGATCCAGACAATCTCCACATCGCGGTCATGGTAGAGGGCAGCGTGTCGCAGCGCCTCTCTCACTGATAAGTAGGCGTCCTGCAACTTAACATACTTGCCGACAATTGCGATAGGCACTGGTTCCTTAGGCTTCCTCATCCTTTCCACCATCTCGCGCCACTCGCTAAAATCCTGCTTCTTCGCCGGTATATGCAATCGGTCGATGATAATTTCCCCGAGCCCTGCTTCGTCCAGAACGAGAGGTACCTCGTAGATAGTAGGCATGGTCGGTAGCGGGACAACCGCCCTTTTCTCTACGTCGCAGAACAAGGCGATTTTATCCTTGGTCTCGTCAGTAACCGGGTAATCACTGCGGCAGGCGATAATATCAGGCTGGATACCTATACTACGCAGTTCCTTGACGCTATGCTGCGTAGGTTTGGTCTTAAGCTCGCCGGTGGATGAAATTAAGGGGAGCAGAGTGACATGGATATAGAGCACATTATCTCGCCCTACGTCATTTCGCATCTGGCGGATAGCCTCCAGGAATGGCTGACCCTCTATGTCTCCTACTGTGCCCCCGACCTCCACGATCACAACCTCTGCCTTGCTTAACTCGGCTATTTCGCGGATGCGTTTTTTTATCTCGCTCGTTACATGAGGAACTACTTGAATGGTACCGCCCAAGAAATCTCCGCGCCTCTCCTTAGCGATAACGGCACTGTATATCTGGCCTGTGGTAACACTGGAGGCAGTGGTGAGATTGGTATCGATGAAACGCTCGTAGTGTCCGAGGTCCAAATCGGTTTCAGCCCCATCTTCAGTGACGAACACCTCCCCGTGCTGGAAGGGTGACATAGTGCCGGGGTCGACGTTGAGGTAGGGGTCTAGCTTTTGAGCGGAGACAGTTATCTGATAGCTTTTAAGTAATCTTCCGATAGAAGCGGCGACGATTCCTTTCCCAACAGAGCTAACTACGCCGCCGGTGACGAAGATGTATTTTGCCATACACCCTTACACCCTCTTAAATAACATAAAAATACTTTTTTGTCAAAGCTTTATCTGTGCAACTTTCGTTGCTACTTCGGGCTGTGGTATACTGCAAAACACGGGAATTTCTGCTTTCCCAAATCTTGTGATAGAACGCTCTTTGGAGGATAGATCTGTGGCTGGTCATAATGTACGGGAGAGGATTGAGAAGCTCCGGGAGACGATAAACTATCATAACCATCGCTACTATGTGCTCGACAGCCCAGAGATAAGCGATGACGAATATGACGGGCTGATGGGAGAGCTTAAACGGCTTGAGGAGGAGCACCCTGAGTTCATCACACCGGACTCGCCAACGCAGCGGGTTGGAGCGGCGCCGCTGGAAGCCTTCGGCGTTATCGAGCACCGGGAGCCGATGCTCAGTATGGGTAATGCCTTCTCCAACGATGAACTATTAGCCTGGCACAAGCGCATATCGGGCCTCCTAGGGGAAGAACATTTCGACCTCGTTGCCGAGCCGAAGATGGATGGGCTTGCCGTGGCTTTGGTCTACGAGAATGGGAAGTTCGTAACTGGTGCTACGCGTGGTGACGGGTTTCGCGGCGAGGATATTACTCAGAACTTGAGGACTATAAAGAGCATCCCCCTGGTTGTACACGGGGATATCCCGGCAAGGTTTGAGGTGCGCGGGGAGGTCTATCTTTCTAAACAAGGCTTTAAGAAGCTGAATGAGGACAGAGCTAAAGCTGGGCAGCCTTTATTCGCTAATCCGAGGAATGCCGCTGCTGGCTCGGTGCGTCAGCTTGACTCTCGTATTACCGCTCAGCGCCCGCTGGATATCTATATCTATGGATTGGGCTGGGTTGAGGGGGAGAACCCTCCCACCCATTGGGAGACACTGGAGTATCTGGAATCTCTGGGCTTCAAATTAAATCCCGACAATAAGCATCTCACCGATATTGCCGAGGTGGAGGACTATTACCAGCACTGGCTCCATGAACGTGAGCGGTATTCCTACGATGCGGATGGTATTGTTGTCAAGGTTAACCGTTATGATTTGCAGGAGCGGCTGGGATTTGTGGGGCGTGAGCCTCGCTGGGCTATAGCGTATAAATTTCCCGCTATCCAAGAGACTACCCGATTGCTCGATATCAGGGTTAACGTAGGTCGCACTGGTACTATTAATCCCTATGCCGTCCTAGAGCCGGTATTGGTAGGTGGTGTCACCATCAAGAAAGCAGCGCTTCATAACGAGGACTATATCAGACAGAAAGACCTGCGCATCGGCGATATTGTCATAATACAGAGAGCAGGCGATGTCATACCGGAGGTTGTAGCGCCAGTGGTCAGCCTGCGCACTGGACACGAGCGAGTGTTTAGGATGCCTGAGAAGTGTGAGGTATGCGGCGCTAGTGTGGTGAGACCGGAGGGCGAGGCAATGGCATACTGCACCAATGCCTCCTGCCCTGCTCAAGCACATGAGCGAGTAAAACACTTCATCTCACGAGGGGCAATGGATATTGAGGGGCTGGGGGAGAAACTCGCTGAGGTCTTGCTCCATGAAGGACTGATAAAGGACGTAGGCGATTTATACTCACTGATGGATAAGAAGGATGAACTCATCGGGATGGAGCGGATGGCGGAGAAGAGCGTCTCCAATTTGCTAGCGGCCATAGAGGAAAGTAAAGGGAGACCGCTTGACCGGGTTATTTTTGCTCTGGGTATTCGCCACGTAGGTTCAGAGACAGCCGAACTCCTGGTCAAGCACTTCAATAGCATGGATAGGCTGTCGCGAGCAAGCGAGGTGGAGCTAACAGCTATTCCTGCTATAGGGCCCAAGATCGCCGAGAGCATTGTCGCTTTTTTCAAGCAGGAGGATAACCGTAAGCTCATTGAAAGGCTAAGGAAGGCTGGCGTGCGGATGGAGGAAGAAGCGGCAGGACGGACAGAGTTGCCCCTTTCCGGGCAGGAGTTCGTGCTGACGGGTAAGCTGGAGGCTTTTCCTCGGAGCGAGGCCGAGGCGAGAATAAAGGAACTCGGCGGCTCTGCGGGCAGCTCTGTTACCAAGAAAACCACTTATGTTGTGGTGGGGACGGACCCTGGCTCCAAGCTCGACCGAGCTCGCCAACTGGGTATAAAGACCTTGAGTGAACAGGAGTTTCTGCGACTGCTCAAAGAGGCTTAAGAGAAAGTTATGAAGCTGATTATAGGGCTGGGTAATCCCGGCAAGCTATATCTCAATAACAGGCACAACGTAGGGTTTCGCTGCCTTGAATATTTCGCCCGTAGACACGGCATCTCGCTTAATCAGCGCAGGGCACGCAGCCAGTTCGGCGTGGGAGAGGTCAGCGGCATAAAGGTTGTCCTGGCTAAACCAAGAACCTTTATGAATCTCAGTGGAGAGGCTGTGGAGGCACTCATGCGGCGCTACCGCATATCTACAAAAAATTTGCATAACATTATCGTTATTTACGACGACCTCGACCTTCCCCTAGGCAGGATACGTATTCGAGAGCGGGGAGGCTCGGGAGGTCATAAGGGACTGCAGTCTATTATAGCTCATCTTGGGAGCCAGGACTTTCCCAGGCTCCGTGTCGGCATAGCTCCGCTTGAGGATGAAGCTCGCCAGAGGCGGGCTCAACCTGATAGAGAAGATACAGTAAAATACGTTCTCAACGATTTTACCGCTGTTGAAAAAGCTGTCCTGCGAAGGGTCTACCCTGACGTCGCCGACGCTATCTATTGCAGCATCACTGAAAGCATAACGTCGGCAATGAACAGGTATAATTGAAATTTGCCTTCGAATAAGGCTTTTGATAAGATTCTGACAGGGCTAGTCAGCTTTGGCTAGCCCTTGAGGTGTTTGTGTTGAATCTATCGGGATTGCTTGCTCTGGTTGAAGACATGCCCTCATATCGTAAGTTAATCCGTGGCTTGCAGGAAGTGAAGGGTGAAAATAGGGCAGTAGTGCTAGATTCAGCCAAGCCCTACCTGCTGGCCTGCCTGTATCGGTACCTCGGCTTTCCTATGCTGGTTATTACCGACAGGTCGGAGCGAGCAAGGCAGCTTTACGATGAGATACCCATCTGGCTTGGTAACGGTGCTCAGGTCAGGCTTTTCCCCGAGCACGATTCACTACCCTACGAGCGCCTCTCATCAGATTCCTACACGGTCCAGCAGAGGTTGAAGCTGTTGGCTGACCTCAGTGAGGGGGATGGAAATCTTTTTATTATTACTTCGGCTCATGCCATTATACGGAAGATCGTATCTGCTGCAACCTTTGCTTCATCATGTCACATATTAAGAAAGGGTATGCAGATCGACCTAGAGCAGACACTGTCCAGATGGACGAAGCTTGGCTATGAGATGGAGAGCACGGTGGATATACCGGGGACCATGAGCCGACGCGGCGGGATACTTGATATATATCCGCCGAATAGCGAATTCCCTGTCCGAATCGAGCTTTTCGGGGATGCGGTGGATAGCCTCCGCTTCTTTGATCCGGCAAGCCAGCGCTCGATAGAGTTAGTGAACCAAGTAACGGTTATTCCAGCCAAAGAGGTGGTTGTATCCAACACGGAATTAGATGATGTTTTTCCGCAACTCGACCTCTCAACCATGAAACCGGAGGCCAGAGGGAGGGTTGGAGAGGACATGGCGCGTCTTGCTAGCGCTCAATGGTTCGATGGGTTGGATTTTTACGCCTCCCTGTTTAATGATGGCGTTTTCCTTGATCACCTTTCGCAGCATACCCTGATAGTTCTCGACCAGCCTGATAGTATCGAGGCTGCGGTTGATGATCTGGCTGCTCAGGCGACTGAGTTGTGCGGCATGCAGGTTGAGCGAGGCGAGTTACCGTACAATTTCCCTGTGCCCTACTTCACTTGGTCGGAGATAGCGGGTAAACTCGAGAGATTTGAGAGACGGCTGGCTCTGGAGCCATGGGAGCGAGAGAGCCAGCATCATGTTGTAGGCTTTGGTACTGTTACCGGATATGGCGGTCGCGTGGATATTTTTCTTAAAGATAACAGGAAGATACTCAAGGATAAACGCCGTGTCATCATAGTCTCCCAGCAGGCAGCGAGGCTGTCTGAACTATTAGAGGAGCAGGACATCATCGCAGCACCAGTCACGGATATCGTCAGTATGCCTCCTCCCGGTTCGATTACTCTGGTTCAGGGCTCGCTAGCTGCAGGCTGGACGGCGGATAGTGAGGACACGGTTTTTAGCGACATGGAGATCTTCGGCTTCGCTAAAACGAGGCGAATGGTGCCGAAGCACCCGGTGCGCAGAGATACATTTTTCTCCGAGCTTTCACAGGGCGACTATGTGGTGCATATCGACCATGGCATCGCCAGATTCTCAGGGCTCACGAGGCTCAGCCTGGATAACGGTGAGCGCGAGTACCTGGTCTTGGATTATGCTGCTGGTGATAGACTCTATGTGCCCAGCGAGCAGGTTGACCGCGTTGGCCGCTACATTGGTCCCGGCGGCTACACTCCATCGTTGAGTAGACTGGGCACTCAAGAGTGGAGCCGGGCTAAACAGAGGGTTAGGGAGGCAGCAGGCAATTTGGCAAGAGAGCTTCTTGCCATTTACTCGGCACGGGAGGTCTTAGATGGTTTTGCGTTTTCCCCTGATTCCCCCTGGCAGCAGGAACTCGAGGCATCCTTCCCCTACGTTGAGACACTGGATCAGATGAAGGCGGTGCAGGAAGTCAAGAAGGATATGGAAAGCAAACGACCTATGGACCGGCTGGTGTGTGGCGATGTGGGATACGGGAAGACCGAGGTTGCCATCCGCGCTGCCTTCAAAGCAGTTATGGATGGAATGCAGGTGGCGGTACTGGTGCCTACCACTGTCTTAGCACAGCAGCATCTGACTACCTTCAGCGAGCGTCTGGGAGCTTTTCCCGTCAGGATAGAACTGCTGAGCCGCTTTCGGTCCCAGAGGGAGCAGCAGGAGGTGCTTCAGGGGTTAGCTAACGGCAGCGTCGACATTTGTATCGGTACCCATCGGCTTGTCCAGAAGGATGTGTCCTTCAAGAATCTGGGGTTGATTATCACCGATGAGGAGCAGCGATTCGGCGTCGCTCACAAGGAGCGGCTCAAACAACTCAGAAGAGAGGTCGATGTCCTTACCCTAAGCGCTACTCCTATCCCCCGTACACTCCATATGTCCCTGGTTGGCATCCGTGATATGAGCACCATGGAAACTCCTCCCGAGGAGCGTTTCCCAATAAAGACCTATGTTTCTTTTTATGACGAGAGGCTGGTCCGTGAGGCTGTATTGCGGGAGCTAGAACGTAACGGCCAGGTATTCTATGTCCATAATCGGGTACAGCGGATCGGTTGGGTGGCTAGAAAGCTGGAGGAGTTGATACCTGAGGCCAGGATAGGCGTTGCTCACGGACAGATGCCTGAGGAGGCGCTCGAGTCGGTAATGCTCGATTTTACCAGGGGCAGGCTTGACCTCCTCCTGTGCAGTACCATTATCGAGTCCGGGCTTGATCTGCCTAATGTCAATACTCTGATCGTTGATGACGCGGATAGAATGGGACTGACGCAGCTTTATCAGCTTAGAGGCAGGGTGGGGCGTGGAGCAAACCGCGCTTATGCTTATTTCTTCTATAAAAAGGGCAAACAGCTTACGGATGCAGCCCAGAAGAGGCTCAGGACCATCTTCGAGGCAACTGAACTGGGCGCCGGATTCCGCATAGCGATGAGGGACCTTGAGATTCGTGGAGCCGGCAATCTCCTCGGTCACGAACAGAGCGGGCACATGGGCGCTGTTGGCTTCGAGCTCTATTGCCGCCTCCTGGCGGACGCTGTAGATGAGCTCAAGGCTGGCGGAAAGCAAGAGGCTATTCCTGAACCTTTTCCCACTACCGTAGACCTTCCCCTGCCCGTCTATATACCAGAGGATTACGTGTCCGACCTAAGCACACGCCTTGCCCTCTACATGAGGCTGGCCGGGGTTGGCTCATTGGAACAGGTAGATGAGATGACGCGAGAGTTTGAAGACAGGTTTGGCTCGCTCCCCTCGCAACTCGAGGACCTGCTCTATATAGTAAGAATTAAAATAATGGGATGCAGGGTCGGCGTTCAAGATATCCACTTAGAGAAAGGGCAGGTAGTGGTCAAGCTGGGCCCAGGTACTGAGATAGATAAAGATTACCTTCAAGACTTATTCGGTGATAAACTGAGGATAGGACCCACGCAGCTACGGCTGGATGTGAGGCGAGTAGGCAAGGGGTGGCGTAAGGTGCTGGAGCAACTGCTGGAGAGAATAGCCTACTCTACAGGTGGTTCATAATCTCTCGTAGGCTTCGAATCCGGGGACAGTCGTTTACACCTTCCCAGAAGCCGTCGCGATCGAGCAGCAGAGGCTTTATGCCGGCGGCTCTGGCGCCGATTACATCTGCGTAGTACTGGTCTCCCACATGGATCGCCTCAGTTGCACTCACGCCAGCGCGCTCCAGAGCGGTGAGGAATATCGGGGTATGGGGCTTCTCCGCGTCAACCTCGGATGAGGTCAGTGTGAAGTCTATGTACAGGGTGAGGCCTAGCTCATCGCAGTAGCTATCAAGTCTCCGGCTCAAGTTCGATACCAGGCCGAGGACTATACCTCGGGCCTTGACCATCTCCAGTGTGGGCAGCACATCGTCGAACAGGACAAGGCTGCGGTCGAGCTGACGTACCCGAGTGAAGATACGGAGCGCCAGCTCTCTTGAGATCTCCACTCCCGCTTCTTTGAGCAGGACGGCTTCGTAGTCAGCCCAGAATTCCTGCTCGTCTTTCTTAGGGCGCTTCTGGATCGGGAAGCGGGCGTTCTCCCTGCTCATAAAATCATCAGCAATCCAATAGCCACGCGGTAGGGCCAAGGGATCTACACTGATACCGAATTCGCGGCAGGCACTGGCCTGAAGTTCTTCCCGTGGGGGGTCGAATGATGTAAGCGTGCTGTAGAAGTCGAAGAAAACAGCCTTAATCATCTCAAAACACACAAGCTCTTGGATTATGGTAGAATGTAACCAAACAAGTTTATCATAAGCTTACCTTGTGCTGCAAAAATGATAAAAGCAATTCGCGTTTCTCTACTCTTACTTCTTCTAGTAGCGTCCCTAGCCATTGTCGCGGGAGGGACAGCTGAGCCTTCGTCAAGGATTGATGTACTGCGTGTGGAAGGGGCTATTGTCCCCGCAGTCGCGAGCTACATCGACCGCGGCATCAGCGAGGCAGAGTCTCATCAGTCCGCAGCCGTGATAATCGAGCTGGATACCCCCGGTGGCTTGCTTTCTACCACACAGGATATCGTCGATCGAATCTGGGATGCCGAGGTACCGGTGGTTGTCTATGTAGACCGCTGGGCAGGTTCGGCAGGCACCTTTATCACCCTCGCTTCACATGTAGCGGCCATGGCTCCGGCCAGCCGTATCGGCGCGGCTTCACCGGTGTCTGTTGACCCTGACGAGGAACTCTCCGATACCCTGGAGAAGAAGATAACCGAAGACACCGCTGCCAGTATCAGAACTCTTGCTCAGTCACGTGGTCGAAATTTGAAGGCGGCGGAGGCTACAGTATTGGAAGCCCTCTCCTTTACTGACCGGGAGGCACTGGGACTTGAGCCACTTTCAGAGGAACATCAGGAGTTACTGGAGCTGGAGACCCCTTATCTCGACCCACCCCTTGTTGACCTCGGGGCAGCGAACATCGATTCCCTCATAGCTCAACTCGACGGAATAACTGTGACATTAACGAGGGGGAATGTAACCATTGTTACCAGGGATTACTTCAAGAACAACATCGAAATGAGCCTCATCGAGCGGTTTCTCCAGACCATAAGTGACCCAAATATCGCTTACATCCTTCTAGCGCTGGCTACGACCGGGCTCATCCTCGAGCTCATCAATCCGGGCACTATTCTGCCGGGGGTCGTCGGGGCGATCTCCCTGATACTCGCTTTCTATTCACTCGCTGTGCTGGAAGCATCATGGGCGGGGATATTCTTCATTATTCTCGCCTTTGTGCTATTTATCGCCGAGGTATTCACCACAACTTTCGGTATATTAACTTTAGGGGGTATAGCCTCGCTGGTTATGGGCTCCGTGATTCTATTTGGGGGAGGTCCAGAGTTGTTTCAACTTCATATAAACTGGTGGGTCATTGCACTGGTAGCCATTGTGATTGCTGCCATCTTTATCTTCGTGGTTGCCGCCATAGTGCGTTCCCAGCGTCGCCGCCCTGCAACCGGAAAGGAGGGGCTGGTCGGCCAGGTAGCTCTGGCCCAGACGGAACTTGACCCAACGGGAATGGTTTTTATCGAGGGTGAGCATTGGACAGCGAAATCGGAGGGTGGTAGAATTGAGCCCGGAGAGGAAGTGGTGGTAACGAAGGTCGATGGCCTGAAACTCTGGGTTGTTAAAAAAGAGCAAGGAGGTTCATCATGGGAGGAGTAGTAATCGGTGTAATCGCTGCTGTCTTTGTGATTTTAGTAGTAGCATCTGCGGCAATTAAAATCGCCCAGGAATACGAGCGGGGTGTCATCTTTCGTCTGGGGAAGTACACGGGTGTTCGCGGCCCAGGCCTGTATGTCATTATCCCCTTTGTCGAGCGCAGCGTGAAGGTGGACCTGCGTGTTGTCACCCTAGACATCCCGTCACAGGAGGCTATCACCAAGGATAATGTCACTGTCAAGGTAAATGCAGTGGTCTATTTTAGGGTGGTTAAGCCCGAGGATTCCGTGATTAAGGTATATGACCACCGCTATGCCACCTCGCAGATATCCCAGACCACCTTGCGCAGTGTCATTGGCGAGTCTGAGCTTGACGAGGTGCTGGCAGAGCGAGAAAAGCTTAATCAGACCCTTCAGAAGATAATAGACGACCAGACCGATCCCTGGGGGGTTAAGGTCAGTGTGGTGGAGATCAAGGAGGTTGAACTCCCGCCCTCGATGATACGCGCCATCGGGGCACAAGCGGAGGCTGAGCGCGAGAGGCGAGCTAAGATAGTTCATGCTGAAGGCGAACAACAGGCAGCGGAGAAGCTCGCTGAAGCTGCTAAGGTGATAGCTACTCAGCCGTCTGCGATGCAATTGCGCTATCTCCAGACTCTGACTACCATAGCCACGGAGCATTCGAGCACGGTAATATTCCCCTTGCCGATGGATATGATAGCCCCGTTCCTTGAAGCAGCGGCCCGGGCGAAGAAATAAAACTGGAATGGCGGATAGCTGGAGCATCTGCTCCAGTCTACCCTGAAAAGGGGAAGGTCGGGGAATCCATTAACTACTCGGTGCTCAGGGTAACCTCGCCGGTTACGAAGCGAACGAGGGTGCCGTCAGAGCGCCGCAGAAGCAGCGTTCCGTCGCTGTCCACCGACTCAGCGTATCCCTCTTCCATCCCCTCGCCTGATTTCACCTTTATAGTCTTTCCCAGTGTCTCCAGGCGGTTCTGCCATTCCTCGTGAATCGGCTCATCACTGCGCAAGGCGAGATAGTATAGCTCCATCTCATGGAGCAGGTGCAGTACGATATCCAGTTGGGAGACCTCTCTGCCCAGCTCGAGGGAGAGGCTGGTGGCGATGTTAGCGAGCTCGGGGTAGGCCTTGGGATCGAAATTGGCATTGATACCGATGCCGATGATAGCCCAGTCGACAGATTGTCCCCGGAGAGCGCTTTCCGTCAGGATGCCGCTCACTTTCTTGCCCTTAACGAGCACGTCGTTAGGCCACTTGATGGTTGTTTCAAGCCCAGTGGCTTGCTCAATACAGTGGCTTGTTGCCAGGGATGCCACCATCGTAAGGCGAAGAAGCTGTCTCATTTCGGGGCGGAGGATAATGGACACGGCGATAACCCCGCGAGGATTAATCCAGGCACGTCCCATCCGAGCTCTGCCCTTTGTCTGCTCTTCAGCCACAACGGTTGTTCCCTCGCTAGCACCCTCGTTCGCTGCCTTTCTGGCAACGTCCATAGTCGAGGTTACGGAGGGATAATAGAGCAGGTTGCGCCCCACAAACTTGGTTTTTAGGCGTTGTAGGATAGCGTCCCGGGAGAGGTTGCTCTTTGTTTTCAACCGTTGCCTCCCCTACCCTTTTATAATTGGCTGAAGCGGCCATTCTCTTCGGAAATGGCCGCTTCACGATAGCCAAGCAAGCCTGTAAGCCGAGTTCTGTACCTGATTGGATTCAGTTTACAGCCGTAACCTTCATCCTGCTTCCAATCAAGCGGTGACCATCTGTCTGGGGTGACAGTTACCCATCACCTCAAGCGACCAACCCGAGGACAGGCCGGGCGTCCTTCTGGTCCTCCTATTCGGTCTTGCTCCGGATGGGGTTTGCCCAGCCGACCGGTCACCCGGTCGCTGGTGAGCTCTTACCTCACCATTTCACCCTTAGTCCGCATCAGGCGGGCCGGTATGTTTCTGTGGCACTTTCCGTAGGGTTACCCCTCCTGGGTGTTACCCAGCATCCTGCCCGGTGGAGCTCGGACTTTCCTCCCCCTTCCGCTTTGGTCTGAAAGAGAGCGGTCACCCGGCTTACTTGACCCGATATTAGTTTACTGCAAAGACAGCCGGAGTGCAATTATTGACGGAAAACCTGTCATTGTGATTTTCTCTTCAGGTGACATTAGTCCATGTAGAGGATCCGCCCACAGTTGCTGCATCTTGCCAGTTCGTGCCCTATTCTGGCTCTCTGCTGGTCGGACATAGGGAGGCTGATTCGACATCCCTGGCATCTGCCCTGCACCACCTTCGCCACTGCCAGCCCCTGTCGCGCCTTACGTATCTCTTCATAGGTCCTGAGGCCTGCAGTATCTACTTGCTCGACGAGCGCCTCTCGCTTCTGCTCCAGCGCGGCCAATTCAGTTTCGATTTCCGCCTGCTCCTTTGATAACTGATTCTGGTTCTCATGCCACGCTTTGTCCATTTCCTCCAGTTCGCTGCTTTGCCGCGCGGCATCCTGCTGCGCGGCGTCTACCTCCAGCATGAGATTAAGGAGTTGCTCTTCTTGCTGCTTGTGCTGTTCCTTGAGGTGCTCTACCTCCTGTTGCAGGCTCATAAGCTCTCGGGGATTTTTCACAGAGCCGTCGTAGAGTTTCTTCTCCTCGTGGGCTATTTTCTTACCTATGTCGTCAACACCCCATTCCGCCGTGCGCTGCTGGTGCTCCAGTTCAGCTAGACGCTTACGCGCGGTATCAAGAGCGAGCCGCGCTGATATTAAGTCATCATCCTTGCCCAGTCGGCTCTTTATTTGCGTTAGAGTCTCATTTTTATGCTCGATATCGAGATCAATCTCTTGAAGTTCGTGGAGTTGCTTTACTTTGCTCATAGCCGCTTTCTGATATAACACAAAAAGCGGTTCTGGGCAACCTCTCATACTAGTGGTTTTACAGTACGTAATGTGGAGGTAAGGCGTTTTATACTACACAGCAGTCGGGATTGAACCGCTGCCCGGTTACAGCAATTAACCCCTGATGTGGAATCGTCTCTTCGGATGACGTGACATTCTGCGCATCATATACGCTAGTAGTGCTATAAGCAGAACACCAACAGCTCCCAGGACGCTTATGCCGATGATTTGTCCTGTGCTTAATGTCGTCGTTTCACCAGTTGGTGCCGGGGTGGGAGGGATTGCAGGAATAGGGGTGATAGTAGGAGTAGGCGTCGGGCTTGGGGTAGGAGTAGGAGCCAGTATAAAATTTGCGGTGATGGAGTGGTCTTGACACACTCCGCACAAATAGCCGCCGCATATCTGCTGTTTACACATGCTGATGCTTGTATCGGACTCATAGACATCAGCTATAGTATCTACGACACCCGTCCAGTTGCCGAACTCGTAGCCGGCATAACGGGCAGCGAGTAAGTCAATAACCCCCCAAGGATGAAAGTTATAGATGAATTGCCCCTCGCCAGGTTTGACGACCCAGCCGCCGCTTGAGCTGTTGGCATTGAGTTTATACGTTAGTTGCGCCGGTTGCATAGACGCTGATGTAGAGGAGGTAAGATTCAGCTCTCTATTTCCTCCCATCTCCCAGGTTCCATACTCTGTCGCGTAGCTGTTGCCTATTTGAAAGTATACTGGTGTTCCATCATCGTAGCGAATGCCCTCGGCAGGCATTATTATTAAGTCGTATGTTGAACTACCGTATACCGCTGGTGTGGTGGTGGAATAGGTGTAGATATACGCACCCTCTTTTATGACTGCCGTTACAGCGAGGCCATCGGGTACAGGGTCGCCATCCAGACCCACTGTGCCATAGAAGCGGCAGGGCAAGGCCAAGCCTTGGGATAAAGCTGAGGTGGGTAAGATGGCAAGAGAAACCAGCGCCACCGAAAGAACTAAGAGCATTACCCGCAACATGTTCTCTTTCTCCAGCCGATTTCGCCACGAATTTATTAGGATTATACCATAAAAAGTCATTAGCGAAACTACCTATACGGCTTAATAGAGAGGAGAGCCCACGAAGAGGGCATCAATCTGTAGCGCTTCTCTTTCTAGCCACCAGTACCAGAATGAGACCGTTTTCTTTCGGAGCAGCAATAAATATCCTGTAGACAGGGATGTACAGGAGCATCATGACTGTGACCAGTTTATTTAATATCCATTTGCCCCTGACTCTTTTCAAGAGATGATAAGGGAAAACTGACTCCAGACTGAGTATGATGAAGTAAGGCTCTAACGACTCTGAGAGAGTTGCAGAATCGACCCAATTTTCGGTGGGTTGCATCTCGTCCACCAGGTCTTTGAAATCCTTGACGAAAACTTCGTGTATAGGTCTATTCGGTGTGGTTAGGATAAGGAACCCATCCTCGTGGAGTAAATTGGATACTTTTTTCAGGAAGGTAGTCTGGCCTTCGCTATCCAGATGTTCATAGAGTTCAGAGGAGACTACGAGGTCATACTTCCCTGGAATATCCTCTGAGGCTATATCAGCCTCGATAAATTGTAGGTCGGGAAATAACTTTTGCGCCGGACTAACAGCCCAGTCCACCCCGACAACATTACCAAACTTCGATAAGCAATCGGTTAGCCAGCCCAGACCGCATCCTAGGTCCAAGATACCCAGAGGGGTGCTCCTGTTCTGGCGAAGCTCCTTGACTGCGGATAGAATAACCGTCTTCCTTACCTGTATGTCTATCCCTCTGGATGCTATCCACCTCTTGATGGGCTTATTTGCGTAGTCCCACCAAAGCTTTTCGTAGTATTCCCTGCTCATCCTGTCTCAATGGCTCCTGTCTCTTTAAAGCGCCTCAAATGCTGTCTCAACCAGCCGCTCTGTGCCACAGTAGATGCAACGCCTGTGCCGTGGTGACATTATCATGCCGCACTGGGAACATTTTTTCGGCAGAACCCTGGTTTTACCGTCAAGCTGTCCGTCAAGCAAGTCGACTTCCCTGACTTTATTAACCAGGTCTTGCTCAGAGAGATCAGTGTTCTCCCGAATCAGCTCCCACATCGCCCGGCAAATCAGAGTAAGTCTGTCAACCTTCTCCCCGAGGGCTCGTTCCAAATTTTCTACGGCTCTCTCCGCTTTCCTGACGTGTCTGCCCACATCAGTTGCTGTATCCCTTTCCCCACCACTCTCCGGCCATTGATGTAGCTCCCAGAAAATGCTCATGTTCTGCACCTCCCACGTTGAAGCTCGATTTTATTAAGTGAGCTTGAAAAATGCTGGGGGAATTCTTGTTATGGTTCCTTATCTAAGGAGAATACGGGGATTGTTCATGAAAAACAATGGTGGGCCCGGCAGGATTCGAACCTACGACCAATCGGTTATGAGCCGACCGCTCTGCCACTGAGCTACGAGCCCACCGCTCTGCTATCCTTTACCATATAATACTATACAAATACCGGTTAGATTAGCAAGCCCCTAACCTGTCAACTCCAGCACTGTCGCCACTCCCTGTCCCATCCCCACGCACATCGCTGCCAGCCCGTATCTCGCTTGGCGCCTTGTCATCTCATGAACCAAGGTGGTTATCATTCTGGCGCCGGTGCAGCCCATGGGGTGTCCCAGCGCCACTGCTCCCCCGTTGGGATTCACCCTCTCTTCATCAATGCCCAGCTCACTGATTGCAACCAGAGTAACGACGGCGAAGGCTTCGTTTAACTCGGCGATGCCTATATCATCTATAGTCAGGTTAGCTCTCTCCAGCGCCTTCCTCGCTGCCGGTACAATGCCTAGCCCCATTAGCTTGGGATCTACCCCAGCTACGGACATAGAGAGCACTTTGACCTTTGGCTGAAGTCCTGTTTCATCAGCCTTCTCACGCGACATCAGCAGTAGAGCCGCTGCCCCGTCGCTTGCCGGCGAGGCCGTCGCCGCGGTGATGGTGCCCCCCCGTCTTGCGATAGGTTCAAGCGAAGCCATAAGCTCTATTGAGGTGTATGATCTCGGGTTCTGGTCTCTATCTACCAGCCTCGTACTGCCATTCTCCGCTGGTACCCTTACCGGAACCATCTCATCACGGAACTTTCCCTCTTCTTGAGCAGCTATAGCTTTCTGATGGCTTCTTAAGGTAAACTTCTCCTGCTCCTGCCTGGAGATACTGTATATCTCGGCAAGGTTCTCAGCGGTCAAACCCATGGAGGATGAGCTCTGGTCGACAAACTGGAACCTCCTGCGGTTTAAGTCTGCTCCTGCTCCTTCGGGCAGGTGGGTCATGCTCTCTATGCCACCAGCGATAAATACATCGCCGCAGCCGGTCAGGATCGCCTGGGTGGCACTGTGAACCGCTGTCATGCCGGAGGCGCACTGTCGGTTGATGGTCTGGGCAGCGACATCGAAAGGCAACCCGACCATGATAGCAATGTACCGGGCTACATTCATTGCCTGCTCGCCTGTCTGGTTGGCGCAGCCCAGGATAACGTCCTCTATCTGCTCGGGGACAACGCTCGTCCGCTTAAGTAGCTCCTGAACAACGATAACGCCGAGTTCATCGGAGCGAATGTCTTTGAACCAGCCCTTATCGGGGTGTGCCCTTGTCGTCGGTGTCCGCACCGCGTCAATTATTACTGCTTCTCTCATCTTGGCTTACTTCAGTATCTCCTGCTCTGGCAATTCGAGCGTGGGGTGGAGCTAGTGTCATCGGCAGCACGGAAGCTCGCAAATAGGGAGTTGTGGAATATTAATTTGACTGTGATTCCCGGGCTAGCTTTCTATAGTATTCAGCGGTCTTTTCTATTCCTTCTTTAAACGAGATCTGCGCGCTCCAGCCGAGTTCCTCCCGGGCTTTACTGCACGCGAGACAGATGCGGTAGACCTCACCCTTGCGGACCGGGGCGTAGATAGGGGGTTCTTTGTATTCCAGCACCTCAGCCAAGGTGTCGAATACCGTTTGATCAGATGTCTCCACCCCCGTCCCTATGTTAAGAACGGCGTTTGTCCCTCTGTCAAGAGCCCGGATATTTGCTTCTACAATATCTGAGACGTGAGTGTAGTCTCTGGTTTTATCTCCCGGGCCGAAGATAATGGGTTGTTTTCCAGTGAGCATCTGGGTGGAAAAGATAGCCACTACTCCTGCCTCACCGAGTGGGCTTTGCCGGGGGCCGTAGACATTGGCATATCTCAAGGCTACGTACTCAAGTCCATACATAGCACTGTAAAGGTAGAGGTAATGTTCCACGGCGTGTTTCGATACACCATACTGAGAGATGGGATTGACGGGGTGGTTCTCATCTGCGGGAAGGTAATTGACATCGCCGTATACAGCCCCTCCTGACGAGGCATATAGTATCCTTTTAACCCCGAAATCGAGGCAGTTTGTGATGACGTTCAGGCTGCCGAGTATGTTGTCGTGGGCATCCGCAACGGGGTCTTCCGCTGATTTGCGCACATCTATCTGGGCTGCATGGTGGTTCACGACCTCTGGCTTCTCACGCTTAAAGACTTCTGACAGTTGTTTATCGCAAATACTAAGCTGGTAGAATCTCGCCTGGGGGTTGATGTTCTTTTGGAATCCGCTGGAGAGATTATCTACCACCGCCACTTCATGTCCCAGGTTTATCAGGGCATCAACGATATTCGACCCGATAAATCCCGCACCTCCTGTAAGCAGAATCTTCAATCTCTTCCCCTTAGCGTTTAAATTACTCCACAGTGACGCTTTTAGCCAGGTTTCGCGGTGTGTCTATGGGACAGCCTCTCTCCTTAGCGGTGTAATAGGCGAGAAGCTGCAGTGCGGTCACGTTAACCACAGGAGAAAATAGAGGGTCAACTTTGGGTACTCTGACTACAAAATCAACATACTGCTCTATCTCCGCATCACCCTCCTCGGCTATGGCTATTACCGGTGATTCCCTTGCCTTCATCTCCTTTATGTTTGCCAGAAGGGTTTCATAGGTATTGTCCTTGGCAGCGATGGCGACCACCGGTGTATCCAGCGTGAGCAGGGCGAAGGGCCCGTGCTTGAGCTCTCCTGCGGCGTATCCCTCGGCATGGATGTATGATATCTCCTTCATCTTCAGAGCGCCCTCAAGAGCTATAGGGTAATTGATGCCTCTGGCAACGAAGAAAATATTATCATAACCTGCAAGGTATTTACCGTGACCGGCGATCTCCTCTTCCCTATCGAGGATCTCGTAGAGCCTATTGGGCAACTGCCTGAGCTCAGTGAGCAAGCTCCCTCTCGAGCGGGTATCTATCGCGGAATGGGCCAGAGCCACTAAGTAGAGCATGATTAGCTGGGCTACGAAGCTCTTGGTAGCAGCTACACTAATCTCCGGTCCCGCTTTTATGTAAAGTATATCGTCGGCTATGCGAGTGGCACTGCTCCCGACCACGTTAGTAATTACCAGCGTATAGCACCCCAACTCCTTCGCTTTCTTCAGCGCCTTCAGGCTATCGGCTGTCTCACCCGATTGGGTAACGACTATGACCAGGCTCTTGCCTAATATAGTATCTGAATAGTTGAACTCCGAGGCCATATCCACATTGACTGGTATCTGTACCAGCTTATTAATCGCATGCTTTCCTACCAGAGCCGCGTGGTATGAGGTGCCGCATGCCATGATTGAGATATTGTCGAAGTCTATATCTTTCCTAATACCCAGGTCTATCTCTGGCTCAAGCGCGGAGATATACCCAGCAAAGGTGTTTTGGATAGCCCGGGGTTGCTCATGGATTTCTTTGAGCATGAAGTGCTCATAACCTGCCTTTTGAGCTTCCTCCATTGTCCAGGGGACTCTGTGCACGGTTCTCTCAATCTGCTTGCCGTTACTGGTAAGCTTGAAGGTGCCCTGGGTTATAGTAGCAAGATCCCCATCCTCCAGGTATATCACTCTATCGGTATAGTCCAATACTGCCGGCACATCTGAAGCTACCAGGTATTCCTTATCCCCGATACCTATTATCAGCGGACTGTCTTTCCTGGCCACGACCAGTTCATCGCAACCGGCTCGAATGGCAATAAAGGCGTATGACCCTGCTATGTCGGCAAGGGCTTTTAACACAGCCGGCTCCAGATCACCCTTGTAGTATTTCTCGATCAGGTGGGGTATAACCTCCGTGTCTGTCTCCGACCGAAAGGTATGCCCCTCGCTCGTTAATTGTTCTCTAAGTTGAAGAAAGTTCTCAATAACCCCGTTATGAACGACTGCAATCGTGCCGCTGCAGTCTGTGTGGGGGTGGGCGTTTATCCCCGACGGCTTGCCGTGGGTAGCCCACCTGGTATGACCGATACCCGCCTGGCTGTCGTTTGGCTGTAGGCTCCTTTCCAGAGCTTCAATCCTTATAGCATCTTTGTGAACCTCGGCGGTTTCACCAAGCAGTGCAATTCCACAGGAGTCATACCCGCGGTACTCCAGTCGCTTCAAGCAGTTGATCAGTATAGGCTGTGCTTCCCTTGCACCTATGTAGCCAACAATGCCGCACATGATTACACCACTAAGCTTTCGTCGGGGATACCTGCCTCAAGCACCTTCAGCGCCTTTATCCGGCAGCGATTACCTACTATGATTCCAGGTGCAGTCACAACATTGTTGCCTATGTCACAGTTTTCCCCCATTATTGCCCCAATGTGCACCTGGTGATATTCGTCTTCCACTTTGATCTCCGTTTCCCCGCTTTGAGTGACGAAGTGCCCTTTCATCTGGCACCCTTTATCTATGATTGAGTCCTGTATCGTGGAGCTGGGGCCGATCTCGACGTTATCTGCCACTATGCTATTAGTGATTATGGTGAAGGGAGAGATACAGACGTTATTTCCTATGCTGGTGGAGGGTAAAATACATACACTAGGTCCTATTTCGCAGTTTTCTCCGATTATAGCCGGTCCTACTATGTATGAGTTTGACCTTATGGTGGTGCCCTTTCCTATTGAGACGCTACCTTTAATGGATACGCCGCTTTCTAACGTGCCTCCGGTTACAGGTGATATCTTAGCCAGAGCGATATCGTTCAACTGCAACATGTCCCACGGGTAGACTACATCAAGCCAAGTGCCAGTTGCCCCACATGTCTGTACCGCATGGCCGAGGCTAATCATGTTGCGGATTACTGAGGTCAGGTCTGTCTCTTGCTTAATCAGGTCGAAGATTTCATCGCTGAAGGCATAGATGCCGGTATTGACCAAGTGGCTGAGTGCTTCCTTGGGCTTTTCAACGATACTGGTTACCAATCCATCCTGTGCCTCGATCACGCCATACTTGGAGACGTTTTTCTGCTCATTCACCAGTATAGTGGTCTTCTGCTTCGGCTGGATCAGCTTAGAGATAGTATCCGGCTCTATGATATTGTCGCCGGATAGCACCAGAAATATACCACTAACCTTTCCCCGGGCTTGCTTCAAGGCGTGGGCAGTGCCTAGCTGCTGCTTTTGTACCAGGTACTCGATCTCGACATCGAACTGATCACCGGCGCCGAAATAGTCTATAACCTGCTCTTTCCTGTAGCCTGCTACAACTTTTATTTTACGAATCCCGTTCTTCGCCACTGCCTCGATTACATAGCGCAGTATGGGCTTGTTGGCGATGGGTATCATAACCTTGGGCTTCGAGGTGGTAAATGGCCTCAGCCTTTGTCCCTCTCCTGCAGCAAGAATAACTGCCTGCTCTATTCTTTCCACGTTTACCTCCTGCCCTACCGAACTTCTGTTAGAATATCTTGGAACCTGGCAATACCACACCACTGGCTGTTGTCCCGGGCCCGATATAGGTGTGGTCTCCTATTAAGCTGCCAACGTTGATATTGGCATTTATCCCTGTCTGAACCCCGTCACCTACTATAGCGCCCAGCTTGCGCCTTTTCGTATTGATATTAGCAATGGAAATCTCTTTTTTATCAAGCCTCAGGTTTGCGATTTTGGTACCAGCGCCGAAATTACAGCCCTCCCCTATGATACTGTCTCCGACATAGTTATGATGTGGGATCTTGCTGTTCTGCATGATGATCGAGTTCTTAACCTCTACCGCGCTGCCAATATGACAATTATCACCGATGGCTGTGCTGGAGCGAATAAAGCAATTGGGGCCGATATCACATTCCTCGCCGATAATCACCGGCCCCGAGATGTAGGAGTTCGCCCGCACAAGGGTTCCTTTACCAATAGAGACCGTCCCTTTTATTACCACGTTCTCTTCGATGGTTCCCAGGGTTTGCGCCTCTATGCTTTCCATGAGCGATTCATTTGCTGCCAGCAAGTCCCAGGGATAGCTTACATTGAGCCAGTGGTCGATTTCTACCCCCGATATTGTTTTACCTTCACTCAACAGTATCTGCAGAGAGTCGGTTAGCTCGTACTCGCCTCTGGGGGATTCCTTAGTCTTGTCTATGGCTGAGAATATCTCCGCTGTCATTAGATATACGCCGGCATTCACCAGGCTCGAAGGTGGGTCTATTACCTTTTCGTGAATTCCGAGTATTTTATCTCCGCTTAGCTCTACTACCCCAACGTCGGTTGTATCTTTATCCTCTATTAAACTGATGGTGATAGTGTCTTTCGAAAGCACCTTCCTGATATCCGCTGCCCTGACCAGCACGTCTCCGTTCGCAAGGATAAATCTATCATCAACGAACCTTTGTATGAGCTTCAGGGCGTGAGCAGTGCCGAACTGCTTCATCTGGGTCACGTACTCTATATTAATGCCCCATTTATCTCCGCTGTCGAAATGCTGCCGGATGGTTTCTCCGTGATAGCCAACGACGAAGATGAAATCCTTGATTCCCGCCCCTTTCAGCTCGATGAGCAAGTGCTCCATGATAGGCCTGTTGGCTATGGGCAGCATTACCTTCGGTCTGGTATAGGTAAGGGGATGCATCCTTTTACCTTCCCCTGCGGCTAGAATAACTGCCTTCATTTCGTCGCTCTTTCTTGCCCGATAAGGCAATCCTGTATAGCCTTGAATCCCAAGTCGTATATCTCCCGTGCTCTCTGCTCGCTTTTTGCCTCCGCGGTTATCCTGATCTTGGGCTCGGTGCCAGAAGCCCGTATCAGGAGCCAGCCGTCGCTGAAGGCAAGCCTGAGCCCATCGATTGTTTCCAGTCTTCCCTCCGATTCTACCTCGTTTTGCAACCTCTTCTCAATCCTTACTATTGCCGATTTTTCCCCATCAATGCTGCCTCGCAGTACCGGGTAAGACGGTATCCGGTCGATAAGGGAGGATAGCTGATGCTCACTGGCAATCCGGGTAATTTTGGCAGCGGCATAGATAGCATCGGGGCAGAGTGAAACCTGCGGGAAGATAAAGCACCCCGATGACTCCCCACCAAACCTGTCTTCGCTACCTTCCTCGACGTCACACCGGAGTTCGTCGGAGACGAAAGCATCCCCTACCCTTGTCCGGACAACATCGAATCCAAGCTCATCGATCAACATCGAGGCATCGACGGTGGTGACCACCTTCTTGGCCCCCAGTTGCCGAGCGAAAAGTGCCATCAATTTATCCGCGCTGATAAATCTTCCCCTCTCATCTATCACGGCTATTCTATCCGCATCGCCATCGTGAGCTATTCCAAGGTCAGCACTTTCGGATTTCACGGCCTTTATCAAATCACCCAGGTTTGCCGGCAGGGGTTCCAGGTCTCGGGGGAAAAAGCCGCTGGGCTGGCAGTTCAGAGGCACCACGTCACAGCCAAGACAGGTGAGCAAGGGAGGAGTGACTGCAGATGCGGCACCGCAGCCACAATCTACTACGACCTTAAGCTTGAGCTTGTCGGGAAAGTCTGCGACGATGCGCTCGATATGTTGCTCGATAGCCCCGGCGTAGGGTGTGCACTCGGTGATCTTCTCCCAGTGTGTAACCCGTGACGACCTTTCGGATACTGCCTTCTCGATCTGCCCTCTTTGAGCAGGATCGAAGGCGGAGCCATCCGGGTTTACCAGCTTAATACCATTATATTGCGGTGGGTTGTGGGAGGCGGTTATCATCGCCCCGGCGTCGAACTGCCTCGTGGCATAGGCGAGGGTAGGCGTCGGAATCACGCCTGCATAAGAAGCTGTGGCGCCTGCGGAGAGCAAACCCGAGAGAAAGGCGCATCTCATAGCATCATTCGATGTCCTGGTATCGCATCCTACCACCACCGAGTGATACGAGCTGACTGTAACCAGCCCG
>Ga0209427_10000347_pt1 | contig 48286 bp, 41 predicted proteins | sample DeeMarSWOR136_30_FD_187465 | JGI IMG/M metagenome (GOLD analysis project Ga0209427, IMG submission 187465) | Marine sediment microbial communities from White Oak River estuary, North Carolina - WOR-1-36_30 (SPAdes) (version 2) | ecosystem: Environmental > Aquatic > Marine > Intertidal zone >...
TCAATTCTCCCGACACTCCTATATTTACAAAAGGTAAATTTTTGTACGGTCTGAATTTCAGTAAGGAATCCATTCGTGAACAGGAAGAAATCATTCTGGTGGAAGGGTATACGGATTATGTCTCTCTGTACCAGGCAGGCATAACAAATCTGGCAGCTTCTCTTGGAACCAGTTTGACTCCTGATCAGATCTCCTTAGCCAAGCGTTTTACAAGAAAGATGATCATAAGTTTTGACGGAGACTCGGCCGGGCTCAAAGCAGCCAGCCGTGCTGTCTCATTAGGATTTGAAAAGGGCATGCAGACAAGATTTATTCAAATACCCCGGGAATTCGATCCAGATTCCTACCTAAAAAAGTACGGCACTGAAGCCTTCAGAGACTTGATTAAAAAAAGCGTATCAGGATTACATTTTCTGATTCGAATACAAACTCAGGGCGCTAAGCCGGGCTCACCTGAAGAGAAAGCAAAGATCATAAGAAGCATTGTTGGGGAAATCAGCAAAGTGCCTGATCCTGTCGTCAGGAGCGAATACCTCAAACAGATTAGCGAGCATTTCGCTGTTGAAGAGAACGTCTTAAGATCGATAGCAACTCGAAAAAGCGATGAAAAAATCGAACAGGAAAAGGACGATTTTCTTCACGCTGAGAAATCCCTTCTTCAAATGGTTTTTGAAAACAGCACTTTGGCCTCCACTGTGCTTAGAAGTACGAGAGAGGAAGACTTTAAAGGTCTAAAAAGTGAACCTATTTTCACACTTCTCTTAAAAAGTTATGCCAAGCACAAGAAAACTCCGAACCTCAATGAATTCAAAGAGAAAATTGACCGCGCCCTCTTCGGTTCTTTGTCAAAAATCTTAATGGAAAAAGGAAATTGTCCGACAGAAAAGGAGGCCCGCGACTGTCTCGATACTTTGAAAATATTATCCCTGGAAAAACAGGGAAGACAGATAGATTTTAAAATCTTTCAATGTGAAAAATCGGGAGAGAAGCAAGAGATTTCTGCACTCCTTAATAAGAAATATGAAATCACGAAGCAGCTTTCTCTTCTCGCGCAACGAAACCAGTGAAACAATCGTATTAAACAAAGGAAAATGGATCGCTATAGAGGAGTTAAAATTGCCTTCTGACAGTAAATACGACAGAGACGAGGTCCATGATCTGATCTCAAAGGGCAGGAAAAGAGGTTATATCCTTTTCGAAGAAATCGACAAGACTTTTCAGGATGAGTTCGAGAGCGAGGAGGAGTTCGACGAGTTCATAAGTTCGATGGATGATTATGGGATCAAAATCCGGTACAAGCAAAGAGAGTATGTCCCTAAACGCAAAAAGAGTGATACTATCTCACTCGAAGGTCTGGAACGGACAACAGATCCAGTCAAACTATATCTGCGGGAAATGGGGAACATCTCTCTACTTACCAGAGAGGGAGAAATCTCTATCGCCAGGGAAATTGAGCGCGGGGAAAAGGCGATTATAAAGGCCCTCTCTAAGACGAGACTTGTCCTCAATGAAGTCCTCTCCATCGAAGATAAGCTGAAAGAAAGCCCTGATGTTCTTCAAGAGATGTTCGAGATCAGTGAAGATGATATTCCCGAAGGAGAAATTGAAGAAAAAAAGAAGCAAATCCTTAATAAAATAAAAAAGATCCGAACATTGAGTGAGCAGCTCGATTCCATTCCTGTAAGAAAAAGATTCGCATTAACCAGAGGCCGTCTCATCGTCCAAATGAGCCGTCGCATTCGGAGCCTCAACATTCGTCCCAGCCTGCAAGAAGAAATTATCGATAACCTTCGTGAAAAACTCAAGGTTATCAATGAATTAGAAGAAACGCGAGAAGAACTCAATCTTTCTTTAAAACAGGCAAAAGCCAAAAAGGCAACAAAAAGAGAATCCAATCTGAAGCAAAAAATCAAGGACATCAACAAACTGCTGCACAATTATCAGCAAGATATTGGGCTCGATTCACAAGCATTAAGAAAAATCCTTCGTGCGATCACAACGGGGAGAAAGATCAGCGACCAGGCAAAAAAAGAATTGGTCGCAGCGAATTTGAGACTGGTCGTTTCAATCGCCAAAAAGTACAGCAATCGTGGACTTCAATTCCTCGATTTGATTCAAGAGGGAAACATGGGATTAATGAAAGCGGTGGATAAATTCGAGTACAGAAGAGGATACAAATTCTCGACTTATGCCACCTGGTGGATCAGGCAAGCCATAACCAGAGCCATCGCAGACCAAGCCAGGACAATAAGAATCCCGGTTCATATGATAGAAACCATAAACAAACTCATCAGAGTTTCCAGAAGTCTGGTCCAGGAAGTCGGTCGAGAGCCCTCAAGCGAGGAGATTGCTAAGAAAATGGATCTTCCCATCCATAAGGTGAGGAAAATCATAAAAATTGCCCAAGAACCCATCTCACTTGAAACGCCTATCGGAGAGGAAGAGGATAGCCACCTAGGAGATTTCATCGAGGATAAATTTATCCCCTCCCCTCCTGATACTGTTATCCACATCAATTTAAGAGAGCAAATTGACACCGCTCTTAAAACTCTCACTGAGAGAGAAGCAAAAGTTTTAAAAATGAGATTCGGGCTCGGTGACGGAAACGAACACACGCTTGAAGAAGTAGGACAGCAGTTCAAAGTAACTCGTGAAAGAATCAGACAAATAGAGGCAAAAGCATTGAGAAAGCTAAAGCACCCCAGCCGAAGCCGAAGATTAAAATCATTCACCGACGGCGAATAAAATCGGGGCGGAATTCTATAAAATTGACTTGGTTCATGAGATTTGCTATATAACAAACTCAAGGGCCTATAGCTCAGCGGTAGAGCCACCGGCTCATAACCGGCAGGTCCCAGGTTCGAATCCTGGTAGGCCCACTTTTTGCCTGAGGATAAGATGTGGATACAGATTTCGAGAATTTAATTCAACTTCAGAATCTGGATATCGAAATTAAGAACACATCTCTCCTCCTCGAAGAACTTCCCCGCCAAATCAAAGATCTTGATAAAAAGATAGAGGAAAGCCTTAAAGTTATCCGAGATGCAAAAGATAAGCTTGCTCAAAACCAGAAAAAAAGGCGTGACCTTGAGGCCGAAGTCCAAGATATAAAAGGAAAAATCACAAAATATAAAAGACAGCTCAATGAGGTCAGAACAAATAAGGAGTACAGCTCTCTTCTCAAAGAAATTGAGGAAACCCAAGCAACAATCGATTCCCTAGAAGAAGAAATCATCGGAGAGATGCTCGCTGCAGATGACATAGAAAAAGAGATCAAATCAGCCGATCAAAAAGCCATGGAAATCCAAAACGAGCTGTCCAAACAAAAGGAAGCCATCTTAAAAAAGAAAGAAGAGATTGAGGATGAAAAAGAAACGCTTCAGAGGAAGAAAGAAAAGCTTCTGCCTAAAGTGCCTTCTGATCAAATAAAACTTTATAATCAGATTTTTGCCAAAAAAAATGGGATTGTACTCTCCCCCTTGTGGGACGAGTTCTGCTCAATGTGCCACATGCGCATTCGCCCCCAGATGGTTAATGAACTCCTAGCGGGAAGCAAAATCATACTCTGTGAGAGCTGCGGTAGAATTCTCTACCACCCCAAAAAAAACGACTTAATCCCCTGAGCTCTAAATTTCCCTATTTATCGATTCCTCTTCCATGTATAAGGCATTGATTACATCTTTGTATTTTTCTTCAATAATATTTCTCTTCACTTTCAAGGTTGGGGTGATCTCTCCTTCTTCTATCTCGAATTCTCTGTCCAGGAGAGCGATTTTTTTTATTTTTTCATAGGAGGCAAGATTGGGCGTAGCTCGATCAACCTCTGCTGCCAAAAAACTAATAATCTGGTTGTTTTTCACCAAATCCTTTCTATCTTCATAGGAAATTTTGTTGAATTTTGCATATTCCTCAAGTTTTTCAAAGTTGGGAATGACGAGGGCGGACATGAACTTACGCTTATCCCCTATAACCATCGCGTTGGAAATATATGTGTTGGTTTTAAGAAGATTCTCGATAGGTTGAGGAGCAACATTTTTTCCACCAGCGGTAACGATTATATCTTTCTTCCTATCAGTTATCACCAAAAAACCATCCCCGTCAAGATATCCGATATCTCCTGTATAAAGCCATCCCTCTTTGATAGCTTCATTGGTCTCCTCCCCCATTTTATAATAGCCCTGCATGATATTGGGACCCCTAGCGAGTATTTCTCCATCCCCAGCAATTTTAACCTCCACGCCAGGAATGGGTGGACCCACTGTGCCAAATTTTATTTTTTCCATTCTATTGACAGAAATAACAGGAGAACTCTCTGTCAGCCCATATCCTTCGAGCACTACAAGCCCCATGGCATAGAATAACTCAGCGATATCTTTGGAGAGAGGTGCAGCTCCTGAAACAAAAAATTTCACTCTGCCACCAGTCTTTTCGATAATCTTAGAAAAAACGAGCTTATGAGCTATCTTTCTTTTAAACTGAAGGGCCTTCGGAATAGGATCATCCTTGAGTGTTTTCTGACCATATTCTCGTCCGACTTTCGTTGCCCAAAAGAATATCTTTCTTTTTAATGGAGGGCTTGCCAGAACATTATTCATAACTCTGGCGTAAATTTTTTCGAAAACTCTGGGCACGCTGACCATAATTTGCGGTCGAACTTCTAGGAGATTTTCACCGATCGTATCTATACTCTCGGCATAGGCAATTGAACATCCCTTATACAGGTAGCAGAAGGTGACCATCCTTTCAAGACTATGGGATAGCGGTAGGAATGACAAAACGGCATCTTCGTGTGTAAATTCGATAACCTCTGTAGCAGAAATAACATTGCTTACAAAATTTCTGTGGGTGAGCATGACTCCTTTGGGGAGTCCGGTCGTTCCCGATGTGTATATGATCGAAGCCACATCATCAGGCTTTACTTCTGAAGCCATCCCATCAAAAAGATCTGGATTCTCTGTATAAATTTTTTCACCACGTCTCATAACCTGATCAGAGGTTAGGACTCCATCCGGAGCTTGTGATTCCAAAGTTATGTAGTGAGCGACTTTAGTGAGTTCACTCTTCACGGCTTCCACTTTACCTCCAAGTGCCGCATCAGAATACAACACGATTTTAGCATCCGAATTATCGATGATGTACTTGATCTGCTCGGGGACCAAAGAGGTGTAGATAGGCACAGTGATTCCTCCCAAACACAGATTCGCAAGATCTGTTATCACCCATTCGGGCCTGTTTTCAGAAAGAATGATAAGCTTATCTCCAGAATCTAATCCCAAATCTCTCAAACCCAGCGAAAAATATTTCACTCTCCGGGTGAATTCGTCTGTGGATATGGAAACATATTTTCCTTCCTTTTTATAGAGCATCAAATCATCTTTGGGGTAGAGTTTGATTGTATTGAGGAATAACTGGCTGATTGTCTTGACCATAAAGCCCTCCTTCCTATTGATTGGATAAATTTTAAAAAAGTTATGGAACGGGTGTCAAGCAGTTAAGAGAAGAGGTCCAGAAGGCGGCTATCAGGGATGTCTTTCTTGGACTTCTCGCGATTTCAACTTTCGCGCACTTTAGCGATCGAAACCACCCTATCGCCTTTTTCAAGATTGATAATTCTCACTCCCTGGGTTGCCCGGCTCAATGGTCTTACCTGTTCGGTCTTTATCCGGATCACCTTCCCGAGCTCAGTGATCAGTAGCATTTCTTCGTTGGAAATCCCGACTATCCCGATCGCTTTTCCAATTTTGGGACTGATACGAAGGTTGAGAACTCCTTTTCCCCCTCTTCGATGTCGCGGATAAAGATCAACACCCGTTTTCTTCCCATATCCTTTCTCACTGGCCGTGAAGATGTATTTTTCATCCTCTCCAGCAACAACCATACCGATGATCTCATCCTTCTTACCTAAAGAAAGGGCTTTCACGCCTGCAGCTTGTCGGCCCATGGGTCTGACATCGCTTTCTTTAAACCGGATAGCCTTTCCCAATTTTGTCCCGATGATGATATCTTTATTCCCGTCTGTCAGTTTTGCAGCGATCAACTCAGATTTAGGAGTCATCCCAATGGCGATGATCCCGCCTTTACGTATATGGCGAAATTCGCTCAGTCGTGTTTTTTTGATTCGGCCATCCGAACAGAGCATCACGACATACTCATCCTTGGAAAATTGCCTCACCGCGACAACAGAGCTGGCCATTTCCCCAGGCTCCATTTCAACAAGATTTTTAATGGACTTCCCCCGACTCGAGACGCCCAAATCCGGAATGAGCAAGGCTTTCAGCCAATAGAGATTGCCTTTATCTGTAAAAATCAGGAGATAGCTGTGGGTCGAACTGATGAAGAGGTCCTGCACTACATCCTCGGGTTTCATACTGATTCCTCTCCGGCCTTTGCCCCCCCGGCTCTGAAAGTGATAGTAGCTGAGGGATGTTCGTTTGACATATCCTGAGGAGGTATAGGTCAGCACGACATCCTCTTCCTTGATCAGATCTTCTGGCTTCAAGTCCAGTACTTCTTCTGCGACGATCTCTGTCTTCCTCTCGTCCTGGTATTCCTTCTTTATCTGCGTGAGTTCATCCACGATAATATCCAGTATGAGCTCTTCGCTCCCGAGTATTTTTCTCAATTTTGATATGAGTTTTTTTAGGTCCTGGTATTCCTTTAATATTTTGTCCCTTTCCAAGCGGGTTAACTTCTGAAGTTGCATTTCCAGAATTGCCTGTGCCTGGATTTTGGTTAAATTGAAATTAGTGATCAGCCCTCTCCTAGCTTGATCCACTGTACGTGAGGCGCGAATGAGCTTGATGACGGCATCCAGATGATCCAAAGCTATATTTAGGCCTTCTAAAATATGGGCTCTATGTTCTGCTTTTTTCAACTCGAATCGTGTGCGACGGCGCACAACATCCTGCCGATGGGAAATAAAATACCGCATCATATCCAGAAGACCCAGCACCTTGGGCTGTTTCTCAACAATTGCCAACATGATGATTCCGAAGGAGGTTTGAAGCGCGGTATGCTTGTACAGGTTATTGAGAATAACCTCAGGGAATTCTCCTTTTCTTATCTCAATCACAATCCTCATGCCCTCTCTATCCGACTCGTCCCTGATATCTGCAATCCCTCCTAATTTCTTGTTGTTGACGAGATCAGCAATATTTTCCAAAAGTCTGCCTTTGTTTACCTGGTAGGGAATTTCGGTGATGACGATCCGATCTCTCTCGTTCTTTCGTCCTCTTTCGATGATTGCACGTGCTCTCAAACAGATAATACCTTTGCCTGTTTTGTATGCGCTTCTTATGCCCTCTATGCCGAAAATATATCCACCCGTAGGAAAATCAGGTCCTACCACAAACTCCATAATCTTTTCCAAGCTGGCCTTTGGATGTTTGATAAGGTGTATGATTCCGTCGGTTATCTCTCCCAAGTTTTGGGGAGGGATATTGGTGGCCATACCGACAGCGATTCCTGATCCGCCATTTATGAGCAAATTCGGAAATTTTGCCGGCAAAACATCAGGCATCTGGAGGCTTCCATCATAATTAGCAACAAAATTGACTGTGTCCTTTTCGATATCTGCAAGCAACTCATGGGTTAGTTTTCTCATCCTGACTTCGGTATACCGCATAGCCGCAGGAGGGTCTCCATCGATGGAGCCGAAATTACCCTGCCCATCCACGAGCGGATACCTTAGACTGAAGTCTTGGGCCATTCTTACTAACGTATCGTAGACAGCCATCTCACCGTGGGGATGATATTTTCCGATAACATCTCCTACGATGCGGGCCGACTTCTTGTAAGGTTTATTCCACACATTGTTTACATCATACATGGCATACAGAGTCCGTCTATGGACCGGCTTTAATCCATCCTTGATATCAGGAATAGCTCTGCCTATGATTACGCTCATAGCATAGTCTAAATATGACTGCCGCATCTCCTTTTCGAGGCTTACCACCTCCAGCTTTCTGCTCATGGATTCTCCTTTATCATATGAGAGCCGCCCTTAAAGAAAGGAATGGACTGAATCATCGATAGATGCTTGATTTTTACGTTAGATATCAAGGTTTTGTGCCTCTAGGGCGTTCTCCTCTATAAAATTACGCCGAGGTTCCACCTCTCCACCCATAAGAATAGTGAATATCTTATCAGCTTCAACAGCATCCTGAATCGAAACTTGGAGAAGATACCGGAATTCAGGATCCATAGTTGTTTCCCAAAGCTGAACAGGGGCCATCTCTCCCAAGCCTTTGTATCTCTGGATGACGATTCCTTTTTTACCATGCTCATACAGATACTCGAGCAGTTTTGACTCATTCTCGATCTTCACCTTATCACCGTTGCTCAGAACATGGAAAGGAGGCTTGAAATTTTCTAAATCTTTATGAATCTGAAAGAGGTTCTGGTATTCGGCAGAATTTATAAGATTCATGTTAACTTTCGCAGACGCACTCATGCCGTTGATCTGAAAATTAACGACTAACTCATACAGTCCGTGCTCTTCGTCTTTGCTTACAACAGAAACAATGCCTTTCTCGTTGAGAAGATTCTGGATTTCTTCCACCTTATTCTGCTTGCGTAAAAAATCGATATTTTCTGCGCCATTTTCAAGAAGTATCTTGATCAGAAAAAACGGAAAGTTTTTTCTCTCCAGGATCTGGATGAAATTCTTTTTAGCGATAATTTTCTGGAAAAACTTTCTGAATTGATCCCCTTTTATGGGTTCCTTTCGCCTGTTGACTTTAACCTGGAATTCCTCAGATATCTTTCGGATCATGTACCTCTCGAACTCCCGTTCATCCCTGAGATACTGGAAGGATTTGCCCTTAGATATTTTATAAAGAGGGGGTTGAGCGATATAAAGATGCCCTTTCTCGATCAACTGGGGCATCTGCCTGTAGAAAAATGTCATCAATAGGGTACGGATGTGGGACCCGTCCACATCTGCATCGGTCATTACGATGACTTTATGATAGCGGAGCTTATCGAGATTAAAATCCGATTGCTCGACTCCTGTACCAAGAGCAGAAATCATGATTCCTATTTCTTCGCTTTTGAGGATCTTATCGAATCTGGACTTTTCCACATTGAGGATCTTTCCCTTCAAAGGCAGAATAGCTTGAAAACGGCGGTCACGGGCCTGCTTGGCCGAACCTCCAGCCGAATCACCCTCCACTATGAATATTTCACTCTCTGCAGGATCTCTTTCCTGACAATCAGCCAGCTTACCCGGAAGGGATGTCGATTCAAGAACTCCTTTACGACGAGCCAATTCTCGCGCCTTTCGGGCAGCTTCCCTCGCCCTGGCTGCTTCGAGAATCTTCGATACGACTTTCTTCGAGACAGCCGGATTCTCCTCAAAATAGATGGAGAGCTGCTCATTCACAACCGATTCAACCAATCCCTTGATTTCACTGTTTCCCAGCTTGGTTTTTGTCTGACCTTCAAACTGAGGATTTTTCATCTTTAGACTCATAACTACGCACAAACCTTCCCGCGTATCATCTCCCGTTAAGTTCTGTTTCAGATCTTTTATGAGGTTATTGGCATTGGCATAATTGTTGATAGAGCGGGTCAGCGCGGCCTTGAGGCCGATGAGATGAGTGCCTCCCTCTGTGGTGTTTATGTTGTTCACGAAGGTGAAGATGTTTTCTGAATAGCTCGTGTTGTACTGGAGGGCCATCTCCATGATCACATCATCCCTTGTACATTCGAAGAAAATGGGCTTTGGATTGAGGACGGATTTATTCTGGTTGAGGTACTGAACAAACTCCTTGATTCCTCCTTTATACTGAAAATCATGGCGTTTGTCGGTTTGTTCATCCACGATGCTGATCAACAATCCCTTGTTCAGATAAGAAAGTTCCCTCAATCTCTGACTCAGAATATCAAAGTTGAAATCGATGGTCTTAAAAATTTCAGGGTCGGGTCTAAAAGTGATTTTGGTTCCCGTGTTTTTGGTTTTTCCGATCTTTTTTAAGCCTGTTGTGGGCTTCCCTCTTTTATAACTTTGGGTGTAAACACCACCCTGCTGTTTTATCTCCAATTCGAGTTTCTCGGAAAGGGCATTGACAACAGAAACTCCCACACCATGGAGCCCCCCGGAGACCTGGTAGCTTTTGGTGTCGAATTTTCCTCCAGCATGGAGGGTGGTCATCACCACTTCTGCCGCAGGCTTCTTCTCTTTTTTGTGCATCCCGACAGGAATGCCTCTCCCGTTATCGACAACTGTGACGCTGGCGTCCACATGAATAGTGACCTCGATCTTGTTGCAGTATCCTGCCAGCGCCTCATCAATGCTGTTGTCGACGACTTCGTAGACCAAATGATGAAGCCCTTCGGATCCCGTGCTTCCGATATACATGGCGGGACGCTTTCGAACAGCTTCCAAACCCTTGAGAACTTTAATGCTTTCTGCGGTATACTTTTTTTGTTTCATTTTCTCACTATTTTGGAAAAAAAGAGGGCTATGCGGGGTGAAGTTTTACACAACCCGATGGGCATTTTAAGCACATTTAATTCTACCTTAAAATAGAAATTTAGTAAAGGAAAATTACCCTAAAAAACAGGGAAAATCTGCCCTTTTTTTGAGCAGTTTTTACCCGGAAAAATTTGTCTCCCTAAGGTGCGGTTTCAGCACTATATTCTAACGTTTGAGCGCTTCCTTTTATCTCAAAATAAACACCCCCTTTGACCGCTTGAAAAATTTGTTTATACTAAATGTGAGGTTGAAATGCCGGCTAATCTTCCTCCACAGTATTTTGAAACAGAAAAAAAGCTGAAGACCGCAAAAACACTTCAAGAAAAGATTGCCATTCATGAGGAATTGCTCGCTATTGTTCCCAAACACAAAGGGACAGAAAAACTCCAGGCTCTTCTCAAAACCAAGATTGCCAAACTCAAAGCCCAAGGACAAAAAAAATCCGTAGTCGCTCGACATACGGCGGCCTTTCAGATAGAAAAAGCAGGAGCTGGACAAGTGGTTCTCATCGGCGCCCCAAACTCCGGAAAATCCTCCCTTGTCAAGGCTTTAACCAATGCCAGTCCTGAAATCGGAAATTATCCCTTTACCACGTGCCTTCCTTCTCCAGCCATGATGCCGTATGAAAACATTCAGATTCAGCTCGTTGATATGCCGCCGATCACTCAGGATTATTTCGAATTCTGGCAGGCAGAATTGATAAAAGGATCGGATGGGATTCTGCTTGTTCTTGACCTTTCTATCCCGGAGACCGCTGAAGACCTTTTGACTCTGTTGAGTAAGCTCGAAGAAAAAAGAATAGAACTCGTCGCTTATAACCAGATAGTACCTCCTGAAAAACATCAATTCTGTAAAAAATCATTGATTATCGCCAATAAATCAGATCATCCCCTCAGCACCGAAAGACTCGAGTCATTGAAGGACCTTGTTGACCCACAGTTCAGCTTGATTCCTGTATCTACTCTAAAAGAGGACAGCTTAGAGGATCTTAAAAAACGCATCTATATCCTGCTCGATGTGATTCGCGTTTACAGCAAGATCCCAGGAAAAAAAGTCGACCTCAATGATCCCTATGTCTTCAAAAAAGGGAGTTCCTTGATGGATATGGCCAAGGCTGTGCACAAGGATTTTTCTCAAAAGCTAAAATATGCCAGAATCTGGGGAAAAAACAAATATCAAGGACAAAAAGTCAATCGAGATTATGTGCTGGAGGATGAAGATATCATCGAACTTCACATCTAGCTTGAATTATTTATATACGAAATTACGGGGTCTTTTTTCACTTTACTGATCTTCTGATTGCATTTATAATGGGAGCCTCACAGACGGGGCGTAGCGCAGTCTGGTCAGCGCACAGCGTTCGGGACGCTGGGGTCATGGGTTCGAATCCCATCGCCCCGACCAATCCCCACTCAATCTGCACCTCTTTTTTTAGCTGACATAACATTCAAACCAAAGGGCTTCTCCTGCAACCAAATTAAGATCTTGAGTTACTGGGCCAGAAAGGATAACTAAGTCTTCTCTTTTGATTGGACTTTAGAATCTTTTAGTCAATTAAAATCAATTAAAGTCAATATAAATATCTATTGGCTATAAAATGGCACATGGTGTACGAGAAAGAGATCCTTTGCCTAAGCCAATGTGACAAGCTCATAATCCATACATCCCAATCCTATCTCCTGTCCATGCTTGAGCTGTACGGACCAGTCCACATTATTCGCTGCTCTTATGATGTCCTTCCCGCTTGCTTCTATGACCAAATCCGCAGATGCCTTATCTAAGGCGACGGGATCGACGGAACCGAGGATGCCTAGGTCATCGGCAATCACCTCTCCATTCGCAGACATGCAATCGCAGTCCTTGGTGATCTGGACCAGGTAGTTGATAAAGCCTGCACCCTTATGGATACTCCGGACGACCGCCAGGGCGTATTCGGCCATCTTCTCTTGAACACGGAGTGCGTCTCCATCCCATCGCATTTTTACCGCACCGACAGTACAGACAACGAGACATTCTCCACATCCGATGCACCTTTCCTCAGTGATGTGTGCACTGCCATTCCGCTGTTCGATAGCATCGGCTGGACAGTAGTCCAGGCAGATCGAACAATTGGTGCAGATTTTGGGATTCACCCAGGGATGAACATCCGAATGCTGTTCGAGCTTCCCCGCCCGTGAGGCACACCCCATGCCCAAATTCTTTATGGCTGCACCGAAACCGGAAAGGATATGGCCTGTGAAATGACTCAAACAAAGGAGAAAATCGGTATTGAGGAATGTGCTCCCGATCTTAGCCGATTTGACCCGACTGAGGTCGATCGCGACCTCATCACTGTCCCTTCCGATGAGGCCATCGCCAATGATAATCGGAATCCCGAGCTCTTCCAAAGAAAACCCATGAACCGAAGCCAGCCGAAGGTGGTCTACGGAGTTGGACCTGTTCCCGATATAGAGTGTATTCGTATCTGTCAAAAATACTTTTGCCTTGCTTTTTCTCAGACGGTCTATCAAACGGATCAGCCATGGAGTCTTGATATAACCTGTATTATCCTTTTCTCCGAAATGAATCTTGATTCCCATGAAAGAGTCTTTCTCTATTTTCTTTTCCAAGCCTAACTGAAGGAAGATTTCCTCTGTCTTGCTGGCAAGTGACTCATCACCTTCTTTCCTTGAGCCGGGCACAAAATACACTTTGCTCTTCATTGAATTCTTTCCCTTTCTCATTCCTGCGCTTCGAGTATGGCTCGGGCTGCATGAAGCCCGGATTCTGGCTCGAACGTATAGCCAAGTGAGAAGAGTGTCTTCTCCAGAGCCTCCAGAGCAAAATAAACCTGAGAGAGGGATAGATTGCCCATGTGCCCCATCCGAAAGACACTCCCTGCCAGATTTCCCAAGCCTCCTGCCACGACAACTCCGTTCATAAAAAAAGTCTTCCGAAAAGCCAGGTCCTCGATCCCTTCTGGATAACGAACCACACTCAGCGTATCTGCCAGAAATCGATCCTCAGGCAGGAAGGAAAAACCAAGCACGAGCAAAGCAGCACGGATGGCTTGGGCAACGCGGGAATGTCGCATAAATCGAACCTCCATTCCTTCCTCCAGGATGATCCTTGTTCCCTCGTTGAAAGCCCTGATTTCATTCACGCACGGAGTCGAGAAATATTTGGACGGATCCTTCATAATCGGAAGCCAGTTTAAAAGATCCGAGTAATAGGCTGGTACAGACTCCATACGCCTTCTCTTCTCCATGGCTCTTTCTGATACGACCAGAACTGCCAATCCGGGTGGAACGCCAAAACACTTCTGGGCAGCTGTCAAGATGACATCCACCCCCCATACATCCATCCTTTCCTCGATTCCTCCTGTCGCGCACACGCCGTCAATGATAAAAAGGGAGCTGGAGTCTTTTATCATCCCTGCATACTCTCGGACCGGTGCGCACACTCCAGTGGCTGTATCCACATGAGTGGAAACGACTACCGCATATTTCATCTTCGAAATTTGAGTGCTCAAAACTTCCGGCTCAACAGCCTTCCCCTCATCGCCCTGGAGAACATTGCAGTCCATCCCGAAGCTCTGGAGAATCTCGGTCATTCTCTTCCCAAAGTATCCTTGAGAGATTATCAGGACTTTCTCTCCCTTTTTAACTGAGTTGAGAAGCGCCATCTCCATGGCTAATGTTCCTGCCCCTGCAATAATGAAGGGCTCTCCCCTCTCACAGAAGACGATCTTCTTGAGGTTCGAAAGCGCCTCCTTTAACTCTTCTACATGAACCGGACTGACATGGGATACAGTAGGTAGGGCCAGCGCATTCAAGATTCGGGGATGGACAGGTGTGGGGCCTGGTATCAGAAGTAATTTTTCTTGCTGCATTTTTCCTCTCTCACTCTAAATTACCCTTCATTCTTAACAATAACCATCAATAAATCAAGAGGTAAACATCTCTATTTCCGTGATAAATGTGGCTTTTGGGGATGGTTGAAGCGATTATTGAAGATTTAGTCATTCCTACCGTTCTTCGAGGGTATCTGACTCAGTCAGACGGCGATGCTGTATTGAGCACGACTTTGCCAAGGAATACGATTTGTATGCAAGAACGGGAACAGAGGATAAAGGAGAGTGATGGGTGTTTAGGTGCGGAGTTCAGCGCCGCCGAGAAGAGCGGTAAAGGAATGACGTTAAAAATCTTCACTTAAGCAAAACCATTCCCAAAAGCTAATATAGAGCCTTTTGGTAGCACGGAAATAGAGACGCTTCCAATCAAGAGGATTCTCTTCCATTCACCATCAAGAGTACTACCTTTTTTTGATGTCCTCCGTAATATATAATAAGGTAAAAATTGAGCTGTGTTATAAGAGATCTCGGAGAGGAGAGCCGAAATGATAAAGCTTGAGCACCTCAGCAAGACCTTCGATTCCATAAGAGCTGTCGATGATATATCTCTTGAAATCGAAAAAGGAGAGATATTCGGATTCCTGGGTCCCAACGGTGCTGGGAAGACCACGACTATCTCCATGATCTCCGGCCTCCTTAAGCCTGACTCTGGAAAAATATATGTCGATTCCATGGATCTCGAGAGCAATCTGAGAAAGATAAAAAAAATCATGGGCGTGGTTCCTCAAGACATGGCCTTTTATGAGGAGCTGTCCGCAAAAGAAAATTTGCTTTTCTGGGGGAGGCTTCAGGGTGTTAGCCGAAAAAACCTAGAGGACCGCATCCGATCCTATCTAGAGCTCACAGGTCTTCTTGGGAGAGAGAATGAACCGCTAAAAAAATATTCAGGGGGGATGAAGAGGCGGATCAATCTGGTTATAGGTCTCATCCATCAACCAAAACTCCTCCTGCTCGACGAACCGACTATCGGGATAGATATCCAGACCAAACTCAATATCTTCAAACTCATCAAACAGGCGTCCTCTAATGGAACGACCATTCTCTACACCACCCATAACCTGATGGAAGCCGAGGAACTCTGCCATCGTATTGCTATTATGGATAATGGGAAGATTCTAGCCCTCGGAACCCTTGAGGAGTTGATCCAAATTGTGGGGGAAAAAGACATCATTATAATCAGCGGTAAATTCAGTGTCGACCACGGCCGGAAAATCACTTCTCTTTTCAAGGATGCAACCGTGCTTTCCCTTAAAGAAGGAAAAATCATCCTCTCTCTTGAGGCATCTAAAAAAATGCCTCTGCTCTTGGAAGAATTTTTCAGGCAGGGCATCAGCATCGATGATGTGTCTATTAAACAACCCAATCTAGAGAGTGTGTTCCTCAAGTTGACGGGAAGAGAGCTGCGGGAATGAATAACATCGTTCACCTTATCAAGAAAGACTTTAAAAGAAAATGGAAAAATCCTGTCGTTATCCTTGGCTTCCTTCTTATACCTGTAATTTTTACCATGATTTTTGGCATTGTGTTTGGGTCCTCAGAAGAACAGACCTTACCTCAAGTTCCGATTTTGGCCGTCGACAAGGACAAAAGTTTTCTCTCTCAGTTCTTTATCACTGCCTTAAGTCAGGGAGAATTGAAAAAGTTTGTCAGCTTTAAAGTGGTCGAAGAGGAAGAGGGCCGTCGACTCCTGGACAAGGGAAAGGCATCGGCCCTGCTGGTTATCCCTGAAAATTTTACAGAAGATGTGTGGAACAACCGAAGTGCAGAAATTTTACTCCTTAAGAATCCCGCCGAACAGTTCCTCCCTCAAATCGCCGAAGAAATCGTTGACACGGCTTCCCTGCTCTTTTCTGCGCTCTTCTCTGTTTTCAACGACGAAGTTTCTCTGATCCGAGATGCCATAAAAAAAGAATCATTTACGGATGGGGATGTATCCTCCCTCTCCATCCAGGTCAAAAACAGATTAGAAGGAATCTCCAGGTTTGTCTTCCCTCCTGTGATTTCCTTGAAGCAAGAAACCATCTCTGAAAAGGGGGAGGAGACAGGCCCATCTCTTTCAGTCCAGGGTTATATTCTCCCTGCAATGGCGATCATGTTCCTTCTCTTCATTTGCAATATCGTTTTTGAAGATATCCTCAGGGAAAAAGAGATGGGAACTTTGCGGCGAATGAATGTTTCGCCATTGAAATTATCGGAGTTCATCTGGAGCAAGACGATCACCTCGGCTCTGATCGGGATGATCTGCACATCTATGCTCGTAGTCCTGGGAATCGCGCTCTTCTCTATCCATTGGGGAAATTTATTCGTAATCTTTCTGATCATCCTCTGCCTCAATATCATGTTAGCTGGATTTATTTCGCTCATCTATTCCTTTATCCAAACAGAAAGACAGGCTGGAGCGGTTCTCTCATCGGTCATTATCGTAATGTCCATGCTCGGGGGGAGCATGATACCTGTGGAAAACTTTCCTCCTCTGGTTCAAAAAATCTCCCAATTAACATTGAATTACTGGGGCCTCACAGCCTTTCACAAAGCCATGCAGCATGCGCCTTTCCAAGAAATGGCTCCTTTGCTCGTAGGAATGTTGGGTGCCGGGATCGTCTTTTCGGTCGCGGGATCCTTTTTCCTGAAACGCAACCTGAGAAAAGGTCTGATCAGATGACTTTTTGGACGATAGCTCTAAACGACTTGAAACTCTCTTTTAAGGACAAAATGTTCTTTTTCTGGCTCCTCGTGTTTCCTCTTCTCTTCGCACTCATCTTCGGTCTCGCTTTTCGGGAGTCTGTTCCTCAAGATCAAAAAGTCACCTTGAATATCGTGGACAAAGACAAAAGTTTCCTCTCTAAGGCTATGATAGATGAACTCAGAGACGAAAAATACGCATTGAGTCTCTTGGACAATGAGGCAGATACCTCGGTGAGAGCCCTCATCATCCCCGAGAATTTTTCTAAGGCCATCTTAGCAGGCAAGAAAACCGAGATGATTCTCAGAAAAGAAGAAGGGAGCAATACCGAAACTTCTCAGGCAGCTTCTTCTCACATATTTAAAGCCATCATCAAAATTTTAGCGAAAATTGTCTCTATCAATCCCCAGAACGAGGATGACCTCGTCCAAAAGTACGATCAGCATGGATTCGAAAGGCTCATAACCATCCGAACAGAGCTGGGAGGAAAGCTTCAGGCCATCCCGTCAGGATTCAACCATTCGATACCAGCCATCACGGTGATGTTCATCCTTTTCACGGTATTTATGTACGGCGGCATCAGCCTTCTCGAGGAACGCAATAGAGGACAATTAGAGAGGACTTATTTAAGCCCTGCAACTTTCTCATCGATTATCGCAGGAAAATGGATCGGCCGCCTCCTTCTTGGATTGCTCCAGTTTGTCATACTCTTTGCAGCCGGAAAGTTCATATTCAACATCTATCTCGGAAATTCCCTCTTCTCCCTTTTTCTGGTGGCTCTTTTCCTCTGCAGCACAGCTGCAGGAATGAGTATGCTTTTCGGCAGTATCTTCAGAAAGATGGAGGTTCTCATCATCTTCAATATTCTCGTGGCCAACATCCTGTCTGCATTCGGAGGGTGCTGGTGGCCCATCGAAATCGTATCTCCAGCTATTCGAAAGCTGAGTTTCGCGTTCCCCACGGGGTGGGCGATGGACGCTTTCCACAAGCTCATTTTCTTCGGCGAGGGTCTCGATGCTTTGATTCCCCACATTCTTATTCTGTTGGGATTCACGCTAGTCTTTCTGGTACTCGCGATCAAATTTTTTAACCTGCAAAGGGCTTGAATCCTCAGGGGATACTCTCTTCCTTTCCTTCTGCATATTGCTAAAATTTAAAATACCAGACATAACAGACAATGACTGGAAAAGAAACTCAAGATTTGATGAACGATCGGCAGCTATGGAAACATCTCCAAATCTGCAACCAAAGAAGCGAACATTGGGGTATCTCATGCCTATGCAATTCCAGATTTATAAATACTAAAGATAGCCGTAAAAATTAGACAATGTTACGTGAGAATGATAAAAGTACTTTGATGAGAGCTCAGGCAACGATTCAAGGAGGTCAAAAAATGCGAAAAAATAAAGAATCCAATCTGAAAAAGCCGTGGTTACTGATACTTTTTTCATTGACATGCCTCTTATACTTCTGCGCTCCAGACCAGGTCGCAGAGAACGATGTAGAATCATCAATCCCTCTTATTCCTGAAGATGAGGTCCGTCTATCCAACGATCCTGAAAAAACTGAAATCTTTCGCAATGCTGGACTGGGTTTGTTTATTCACTGGGGGCCCAACTCCCAGGTAGGCTCAGAAATCAGCTGGCCTCTTAACAATGCGAGCCCGGAATTCGCAGAGAAATATTATGCACTGGCAGAGACCTTTAATCCGACAGAATTCGATGCCGCACAATGGGCCAGGCTCGCCAAGCAGGCCGGGATGGAGTATGTGGTCTTTACAGCCAAACATCATGATGGATTCTGCATGTTTGATACATCCTACAGTGATTTCAAAATCACCAACACACCCTATGGACGGGATATTGCAGCCCAGATAGCAGAGGCATTCAAAAAGGAAGACCTCCTGGTTGGCTTTTATTACTCCCCTGGCGATTTCCGGTATCATTACGAGACCGGAGTTCCTCAACAAGGTCTGATGATTCCAGCTTTTGAGAGCAACGCGCCCTTTGGTCCCCAAAAAAAGGATTTTCTATCCTATGAACAAGGGCATGTCGAGGAGCTGTTAACCCGCTATGGGGACATTTTCATGCTCTGGTTTGACGGCAAGTGTGACCCCCTGAAGAAGCATGCCTGGAGGATCAAACAGGATCTATTTATCGGCAGGGGAGAGATTCCGACTCCGGAACAGCGCATACCCGGCGAGGCGGCTGACCATGCCTGGGAAAGCTGTATGACCACAAGCTGGCAGTGGTCCTACCAGCCCCATCCAGACATCCGGACATCAAGAGAAATCATACAGAACCTGGCAAAAATCAGAGCAAGGGGAGGAAACATGCTCTTGAACGTTGGGCCAATGCCCAATGGACGAATTTCTCCTCATGATGAAGCCATCCTGCATGACTTAGGATTATGGATGCTTATGTATGGGGAAGCTGTACGAGGAGTCCGTCCCTGGACTGTCACCAATGAAGGCGATGTGTGGTTGACTCAGAAGGAGAACGGCGAGAATTCCACCCTGTATGCCATTACAGATTTTGACTACGATGCAGAGGGAACGTCATGGCAGCAATTTTCAGCATGCCGGCTGACTTTAAAATCGGTTCAAGCCACAGAGAGCACAACTGTATCTATTGTCAGTCAAAACGGGGAATGTCGATGGAAACAAGACGAGAAGGGATTGCATATCACTGCCTTCAATAATCACACGGTTCAGATCATCGCCTATCCAGGCAGCAATCTCGAATTCAAGGAGAGAGGCTGGAGTTGGGGACCGGATTGGCCCGTGGCCATCAAGATGACAAATGTTAAGCCAGCACCACTACTCTGAATCGACAATCTTATAGTTCATGCCTTCATAAGTGATGATCAGATCTCTAGCTACAGAGAGGTACTTAACTATTCCAGGTTTATCGGAGATAAGCTTAAAATAGTCATCGGAATTAAAAGCAACTTCTTTGACAGCACTCCCTTCCACGTATTCGCTGTCCACCCAAAATCCATCCTTTAAGTAGAATGTTTTATCCTCTTTGTACCTGATCCTTTGCGACTCCACTCGCACAGCCTGGTCTTCTGCCTTGAAGCGTTGGGTGGCTTTTGCGATTCGCACTCCTCCTGCCCCCGTTACCTGCTTTTCCTCAAAGGCCTTTACGGCCTCAGGTGCTGCGACATCCAAATGTTCTCTCTCTTCCTCGGTTACCAAATAAGAGGTGTAAGGAGTCACGATGCCATACTTCAAGCCCAGCTCCTTCACCTCATCCACGAGTTCAGTTTGCTCTCCATGGAGCCTGATTTCTTCGAGAAGATAGCCAATCCGTCTCGTCGCCCATATTCTGGGCAGGAAGCCGTAGGCATCATTCCTGACCAGTGCTTGATTTTTGAGTTCAAATGTGCGCTTTGTCTTGCCAACATTTCCAGTGAGGGTTACTGTCACAGGACCTTTGCCCGTATATCTTCCTATCAGTACGAGCTGTGAACCTTTAAACAAATCAGGAAGAGTCCTGGGATAGATATCCTTAACACGGATAGGACCAAAATCTATCTTCAAATCTGCAAGGAGAGGCGAGGAAATTTTCTCATAATAATTTGAAATGGCCACTTCCAAGTCATCGTCTTCACCTAAATAGATCGATGTTCCGCGGTTATCCAGAGAAATTCTGTCTAGAAGCTCGGTATTCACATCATATCCTACTCCAAAAACAAATATGCGCGAATGGAGAGAGTTGGCCTGGCTGATGTTTTTCAGTATTTCTGCAGTTCCTGTTACTCCGACCGTAGGAAGACCATCCGTGAGGAAAAGGATATATGTCGGCTTTTCGTCCTGCCCGATCATTTCAAGCGAACGCAGAAGAGCATCATTTATGTTGGTACCACCCGAGTCTTCGATTTCGTCCACAAAATCGAGGGCTTTTTCCTTGTTCTCTGCATCTGCCATGACAACATGGGAAGAGAACATATCCACACCGTCATCAAAATCCACGACGGCAAAACTATCCCCTTTTTCCAGATGGTTGATGACAAAACGCACAGCCTCTTTAGCCTGGTCCATTTTTTTGCCGCTCATACTCCCTGAACTATCCAGAACAAAGATCAGATTCTTGTTGATAATTTTCTCTTTACTATCGACATAAGGAGGAGAGGCCAGGAGCATGAAATAGCTGTCTTCCTTCCCGTCCCAATTCATCAAAGAGAGCCCGATTTCATCCTCAGTAAGGGAATAATACAAAGAAAAATCTTTATCAGGCTTAACATCTGAAGCTTCATAGCTCACCCGGGCTCCCTTTTCCCCTTCCTTCCTGACAGAGACCTTGTGAGATGGGGAATAGATGTTAGAGATAGGTATTTTCGAAGAAATTGTGGCCGAGATGCTGACTTCCTTGATAGGGTCAAAAGAAAACCGTTCTGTGTCCAATGGGTAAATGTAATGAACCAGGTTAGCTTCGGACTTCAGGACCTCGGTATAGGAGAGCTGGATTCTTTTTTCGCCTTTTGCCGGGATTGGATACACCCGCGCCTGGAACATGTTGCGCCCAATATACTCAAGCAGAGCCGGATCTTTCATTCTCCGGACAATATCCTCGTATATCTGGCGGGCTTTATTCCTATCCAAGATTTCTCCTTCGACCTTTTTACCGCCGATGTACAGAGCAAACTCAGATATAGATGCGCCTGCTGGTAAAGGAAAAATAAAGGTTCCTTCTATATCTCTGCTATGGTTATTGAAAAAAACCTGGTCGATGGATGTTGTTGCCACCTGATTGACGATTTCGATACTCACCCGGTGGTATTTTACTGTCAAAGGCGGAATATCCTCCCCGGGCTTCGGTCTTGGTATGATGAAGCCATCGGCAAAGAGATTTCCCGACAGAATACTTAGAACAAAAAATGATAATAAAATCCCCGACTTTTTTAATAGATTTTGTTTCATCATGATCGACCTCCCTGTTTCATGTCTTCCTATTCTCTATTTAAAACCCGAGTCGAATTCATTCGTTTCATACTCTTTATACAATTTACCTCTCAAAATATTCACATTTTTTCATTTCAAATGTGATTTGATGAATGTGAGACAAAAAATTGGATTAGGGGGATTCATTGCTCGATAAGCCGTTCAAGCCACCTCTTCAAATCATACACGGACTTGAAAATCTTGACACCGACTGGCAGGTCTTTCTGTCTTTTACTGCCTAATAAATAGACACTCTGGATACCAGCATCGGCAGCCGCCTTTACGTCAAAATGAGAATCACCAATAACACAACATCTCTCCTTTTCTAACTTCAATTTCTTAAGTACAAACAAAAAGGGAGCTCCAGAGGGCTTCCATAAGCCTGCCTCGCGAGACAGAATAAAATCGAACTCGAGGTCGAATTTCTTCAAAAGAAAATCGACATTCCTGCGAGAATTGTTGGTTACAAGAACTTTTTTTATTTTCTTGCTCCCCAGAAAAGAAAGCAACTCTCTCATTCCCTTCTTCAATACAGCTTGTGCTGTTGCTCCCTCCTCGAACTTTTCCAGTATCTTCCATTTTTCAGATTTTTCCGGCTCTTTGAGCCTCTGAATATAAGAAAGGATGGGAGCACCTTGGGTCTGTAGCTCTTCCTTGATTTTTTTCCAATCATAAGAGACCTCAACTACTGTCCCATCCATATCGAAAATCACACAATCAATCATCTGTCTCTTTCTCATAAATTGGCATTGTCCTAAAGTGGCGGAAAATTAACCGGTACCGTCTCATTCATTCAATACGGAACCCACTTCAAACAATGGCTCTCCTTTGTTAGCAGGGGGAGTGTTGATGATATAGAGCATTATCCCAGCGAACGGAGCCCTCAGCTCCTGGATCACATCGCCAAAATAATCAGTGAGATACCCTACTTTCTCGCCTTTTTTTACGTAATAACCCATTTCGGTCAGCGGAAAAAATAGGCCGTCCACATCTGAGTAAACGACCTCGTATTTATCGATCCAAACAGCTTCTATGTCCATCTCTGGTTTACCTTCGATCATTTTGAAAAGCTTCATTACATTCAGAACACCCTTAACGTTACGAATGATTGATTCCTCATCCGTATTTCCGAGGAAACCGGATTCTGTAGTGATAGCTGGCTTTGCAAGGAGGATGGCTGTATTCCCTAGATATTTGGAAAGTGTTACGTCTTTTGTGCGCGACTTATCGATGATGATGTGTTTTATGCCAAACGCCAGTGCCATTTCTTTTGAGGTGCTATCTTGACCCTCATCACCGCTGATCATCCAATAGGTATACGGTATCAAAGCTTCGTTCCCATCGCCACAATGCATATCTATCAAATAATCGCATCTATCCACAACTTCATTTTTAAGGACATGAGCGATCCGCTGGCTTATTGTGCCCTTCGGTTCACCAGGAAAAACTCTGTTTAGATTCTTCCAGTCATACGGATTGTAATAAATGATTCGTTTTTGAAAAGATTGCAGGTTTGCAATATGAACAAGGATGAGAGTACCGGTTAGTTTTGTGGGGTCGATCATCTCTTTGAGACGATACAAGGCTAGAATGGGAGGATACTCATAGCCGTGTATGCCCGCGACCAAGGCCAGTACCTTACCTTTCTCGATACCATTGATTACAGTGAAAGGGATTGATGTCTCAAGACCATTTTTTTCAGGTACAGCAAGATACCCGGATTTCATGTCTCCTGGGGAAACCTTGATGTCTCCGATGCTAAAATCTTCCTTATCCATTGCCACCAGGATGCCCGTAGAGAACATGCATAGAAGAATGACTGAGAGGATGACATTTTTAAAATTGAATGGAAGCATCACTCTTCCTCCTTTTCTTAAGATGTGAATCTCTCCCTATTCTACTTGTTTCACACTGCCTATACAATTTTTTCCAAATTATTGCTTCTTGAATTCTTGTTTGATATAATGCCGCTTTAATATGGACCATGAACAACAGAAAGGGAGTAAATTTCATGAGTAAGTTTGTTGCCGTTTTTGGAGGGCTCATCGCAATGGCCGGAGGAATCCTTCTTGCTGTGTTTGTCTGGTGGCGAGAATTCTACGAACTCGTGTTTGGGATGATTCCTCCTTTACTGTTCTTTATCGGACTCATCGCACTCATTGCAGGAATCAGCAGCATCAAGGACGCAAAGAGGACCAAGAAGCTCGAAGAAGAAACACCTGCAGAAGAAATCTCAGAAAAAGAGCCAGAATAAGAAAGCCCCCTTTTAAACTCTTTTTTCGAAGCAGACAGAGAATATCCTTCCTGTGAAGTCTTTCCTAAGACTGTCAATCAGCAAATCTGCCACTCATGATTTTCGTGATTATTTCCTTGGAAATCAGACAAGCTGCACCGGTGAATCAACACGCCTGACCTTTTCCCTGTCACGGGCACAATAATACTTCCTCCGATAAAAACCACTTGACATATTAACGTAATTATGTTATTTGTAACTTGATTACAAATTACAGGAGTAATTCTCATGGCCGACAACAACACAAAAAAGGAATCCACATCTAAGGACAAAGAAAAAAAACAACACAAAGCTTTTGACGACTTTGGCGATCAGGTGGAAAAATTTGCTGTCAAAACAGCCGAGTCGATTAGAAAAGTAATCGACAGAGCGTTGGCATCAAGAAATACTGTCTTAACCATTCGCGTGAACGATGAGAGCAACAAAAAGCTTAACATGCTCGTTGAAGCAGGGCTCTTCAAAAGTCGTTCGGAAAGCGCCGCTTTCCTCATAGAGGAAGGCATTAAAAGTCAGCACGCCCTGTTTGCTAAGATTACAGATAAACTCGAGAAGATGGAAAAAATACGAGAGGAATTGAAAGTCATCGTCACCAAGGAGGTTGAGGTCAAGCCCGCCAAAACAACCGAATCGAAAGAGAAAAAATCCGCTCAATCGACCAAGAAGAAAAAACCATCCCGCTGACTCTATACAGCATGTTTACGCTTTTCGTTGAATATGATATCATTTTCGAGTGGTATCACTCCTCATCTCCGCGCTTACTATCTTCACATTCACCATAACCACTGCTACCCAGGACATAGAAAAAGCCTTCCTCCAGAATAATCCAAAACTACTCGCGAGCCTCTTCTCTACCCTGCATCCTATCAACGTTTCTCTTCCTGATCCCATTTTTTTTTCTGATCAAATCACCCACCATCAGGCCTATTTTGTGTTTAAAAATATCTTTGCTTTTTATTCGACCTTCGAGTTTTACTCTGAGCAACAACCTTTTATTCCTGAAAAGGCCAATTTTATCTTCAAAGCTAGATGGTCTTTTAGAGACAAAAAAAACAATGACCAATTTCCTTTTTATATCTTTTTCTTTCTCATTAAAGAAGCTTCCAGCGATGGAGCAAAGTCAAGTTGGAGAATTTCAGAAATAAAGGCAAAGAAAATTTGAAAAAGAATTTTTTTTCTGCCTTTGTCCTAGGCACGGCCCTTTCTCTCTTTCTTTTTCTTTTATCCTTTTTCCTGCCCACTCTCCTTTCGTCAAACTATTACGAGAGAAGTCTGAATCGCCTCAGGCATACGGCCAGCGAAATAAAAAATGAGCTTTCTCGAGTACTAGAAACCATCAACAATCATCAGAGCTTGGTGAGAGAATCTCTTCCTCTTGACACAAATGAAGAAATATTTTCCATGTTCAAACAGCTCAACCTGAATCCAGAAAGAGAGGGGATCAGCTACTGCAACAGGATGGGCACTATTATTCTCTGGCTGGGGAATATCATCGATCTCCAAAATTTCAGACACCCTAATGGAAATGCTGTCCTCTTTGAAGAAAAAAATAGTTCGCTCCTCATCAAGAACAAAGCATCTGTCTACCTTGTTTCCATAAAAGAGGCCCTTAACGGCGATTGCTTCGTCTTTTATCATCTTCTTGCTTTCCTGCCTCCATTCAAAACTCCCTATCTAAGAGAGTATCATTTTCTCAAACCAAAGCTTCTGCGAAATTGCACTATCCAGTACTGGGATTTTCGAGACGATGTTACTACCCTCGAGAGGATCTTTTTAAGACATAAAGATGAATATATAGGAGAACCCGGACTGCAAGGCGAGGTCCAAACTCTAATTTTCCCGTTAAGGGACCTAGACAAGAGAATTGTAGCGACAGTTAATCTGAATTCTCCTTCGCTCTCTTCAAGACTCTCAGCCCTTCATGAACAGATCCTGTTGATTTCCTATTTGCTCTTTGGCATTTCCTTGATATTTTTACTTGCCCATCTTGTGCGTTCCCCATCTTTTTTCAAAGAGCGAAAGCCTCTTTCTGTATTATTTATCATTCTAACCTTAGCCGGCCTAAGAATGCTCTTCTTCCCCTTGAGCAATCTGGAAAAGATCCAATCTCTCTCCATTTTTTCGCCATCCATCGCAAGTTTTTTATCTGTCTGGAACTTCACTCAATCTCCAGCTGACATTTTTTTAACCGCCTTCATACTCTTCCTGATCGTCGGCTGCGGTTTCATTTACTTCCGCAGCTCTCTTGAGAAAAAAGGGATGGAAAGTGCGATTGTTTCTACGGTTTTTATAAATATCTTCGCCATCTCTTTCGCCCTCCTTTTTCTTTTCCTGTTTCAAGAGATTCTTAATCGACTTGTCTCTCATTCAAACCTCAACCTTCTGCGCTTTTCTTTTGAGCCCTCTTTTTTTCTCCTGCACATCAGTGCGTTTCTCTTCCTCTTTGTCTTTTTCCTTCTCTTTTTTGCTGTGTTCAGATTGGCAAAATTGTACTCTCGAAATTTATTTTATTCCCTTCTGATTTTCGTTATCGAATTTTCGTTCTTCATTTATTTGTTCAAGAATAAAATACATCCTCTGCTCTTTTTCTTTCATTTCATCCTGCTTCTCTCGATATTGATATCCGCTCACAACCAAAACCTCTTAAGGAAAAGAGAAGTGCTTTTCTCCGTATTCATCTTGGCCATTTTTCTCGTGTATTCATCGATCTACATGTCTTTTTCTCAGCGCAACAAAATTCTCATCGAAAATTTCCTGCAAAACACCATTAAGTCCCAAGAAACCTGGGGAAGTTATCTCATCAGCGAATCTCTGCCTGAGATCGACAAAAGGGGGGAGACGATTAAAACCTTTCTTCAAAATCCTGAACCCTCCAATCTGGCTCAGACTCTCTGGGAAGAGACATGGTTCGCAAAGTTCAGCTGGTACTCAAGTCTTGAAATAATAACTCCAGAAGGCATTATACTTTCCCGGTTCTCATTAAACGTACCAGAACTCTTCCAGCTCGAATTTGAATTACCCCAGAGCGAAGAATGGATCATCTCACGTCAAAACCTCCTTTTCAGGGGACTCGAAAAAGACTTCCTGGTAGGATACAAAGACTGGTTCATGGGAGAAGATCATATAGGCAGGTTGCTTATCTTCCTTTCTGTAGATTATGACATGCTCCCTTTCTTGTACTCAGCCAATCCCTATTTTGAACTCATGCGAGTCTCATCCATACCTTCTCTCAATCAGCTTGACCTCGGATTTGCCATATTCGATCTTAACGGAGAGCTGCTTTTCAATCCTAATAAAATGTCGAAAGGAATTCCCCCAGCAACTCTTCAAAGGGTCAGCAGCTCAGCAGAGGCCTTCTGGTCTCCATTTGTTGATAAGGAGAAAAAATACAGCAGTTTGTATTTTAGAAACAATCAAAAGATCTATGCACTATTCCTCCCAGAGAAGGATTTTCTCGACCATTCCGTGGATTTTCTGCAACTCTTTTTCCTCTATTTTCTTTTTTTCGTTATCTTCCTTTTTGCTCTCATTCTTTCACCAAGTAGAAAAAAAATTAAAAATCCTTTTTGGTCATTCTCCAACCGAGTCTATATTTCCTTTGTCGCTATCGCTCTTATACCTCTTATCTTATTTACTGTGTCCACAAGAAACTTTTTCAGGCAGATGTTTACCCAACAGATAACAGAAAAAGCAGAAATTCACGCAAATTTCGCCCGAAGGATAGTTGAAGAATTTATCTCCGAACAGCAAGACGAACAGCTCTCTTTAACCCTCCCTCCCGATTATGTGATGCTTTTAATAAGCTCCACAATTTCTAATGATGTCAACCTTTACCAAGATGGCAGCCTCATTTCTTCCAGCCGCAGAGAATTTTTTGATTATGGCCTTCTTCCCGAAATGATCGATGGCGAGGTCTACTATAAGATTCAATATGAAAACAATCCTTTCTACTCTCAATCTCAAAAAATCGAAGACTACTCCTTCCACACCCTCACTGTTCCCTATCTCTTTGAAGATTCCCTTTTGCTTATTTCACTTCCCTTTCCTTTGGAACAGCAGGAGATCTCTAAGGCTACCAGAGATCTTGTTGAGTTTTTCTTCCTTATATCTTCTTTCTTTCTCTTTATCGTTCTTCTCTTTGCCCGAGGGATGGGTGGCATGATTGTGACACCGATTAGAAAATTGCTGGCTGGAACCAGAGAAGTGAGCGTGGGTAATTTGGAGGTATCCATTCCCCATCAACACCAGGATGAGATGAAAACTCTTATTGATGGATTCAATTCCATGGTGGAAAATCTTAAAAAACACCAGCAGGAATTGGCTGAGATGAGTAAAAAAGTGGCATGGGCAGAAATGGCCAGGAAGGTCGCTCATGAAATAAAAAATCCATTGACTCCTATTCAACTCTCTGCAGAACATCTATTGAGTGTGTACAGAGACAAAAAGGGAGATTTTAAAGAAGCTTTAATCGAGTCCACATCCTACATCATAAAGGAAGTCGATAACCTGAGGAAAATTGCTAAGGAATTTCTAGAAATTTCTAAAGAGACCGCTCTTCAAAAGGAAGCATTTGATATCAAAGAAGTTGTTCAAGAGACGATCGCTCCTTACAAAAAAATTCTTGCCGAACGGATAACACTCAAGGAAACATATGAGGGAGAAGATTTCATCCTTATGGGAGATAAAACAAAAATAAATATTGCTTTACGGAATGTTTTCACCAACGCTGTCGAAGCAATAGGTGGACAAGGCGAGATCGAAGTCCTGGTGTGCAGCGACAAAGAAGCTCTGACCATTGAAATAAAAGATTCCGGAGTGGGAATGGATCAGCAGACATTGAACAGAATTTTCGAGCCCTACTACTCCACTAAAGAGGTGGGAACAGGATTGGGATTGACCATTGCAAAAAAGATTATCGAAGACCATGAGGGAAAAATCGAAGCATCTAGTCAAAAAAATGTGGGCACAAAGATAACTATATTTCTTCCAAGAAAAGGATAGCACGTTTCCATCACTCAAAAAACGAGCTTTTATACCGACTAAATTTTTACCCTGGATTTTTTTCAAAAATTATGAAAAAATAGTCTGGAAACGATGAAAAAAAGAAGCATTCTTATAATCGGTTTAGCCTATTTCCTTGTAGCTGCTTCTCCCCTTATGGCTGAAAGCATAAGCTTCAAGATCAGCTACAATACAGCCTCCGTAAGCAATAGTGACCTAAATACGTGGATTGAATCCTATAACGCGCTGTGGAATGATTGGAAGTCCAAATGGGGGGGCCAACTGGGCGGTCAACTTGATCCTGTCACCTACGGGCCCAGGTATGAAGTGGAAATAAGGATTCCCATCATTTTTGGGCTCTCTCTTAATCTATCCGGGAGCTCTTTCAGCAGTGCAGAAGAAGGAACGATTCAATTCGTCGACGACACGAGGAACCAAACCGAGATAGACTTCACCAGGAATGAAGTCAAGGGTTTCCCGCTAAAGATCGGATTCAGTTATATCCAATCCCTTCCCTTTTTAGAAAACCTCTATGTTTTTGGTGGTATCGGCAGGCATATCGCATTTTTAAAATACACATACCTTCAAGACTATGAATTATCCATTTCAAATCTATCCTATACCTTGACAAGGGAAAACACTTATAACTCCCAAGCACTGGGTATTTATGCTACGCTTGGATTTGAATACGATCTTATCAAAAACATCGCTGTTGTGGCAGAGGCAGAAAAAATATGGTCCAAGGCAGACGGCTTTAAAGGCGCATTCACTTCAGAACTGATCGATCCCGTAGAAAACACTCAAACACAAGAAACGGGCAAAGCCTCTCTCTATTTCTATGAAAACAAACAATACTGGAATGATAAGTATTATTATTCCTTTAGCGGACATGAAATAAAGCCCGAGGAACCGGATGATTATCCTACAGGGGTGGTAGATATCCAGAATCTCCGCCAGGGAGAATTTGATCTGAGTACGTTCTCTTTTAAAATTGGGTTTCGTTTCAAGTTTTAAAGATTAAAAGGAATGTCAAAAATACTCATAACCTACTTGAGCTGGACTGGAAATACAAAAAAAGTTGCCGAAGCTCTCTTCGAGGAATTGGAGGGAGAAAAGGTCATTAAAAAAGTCGGTGAGATTCAAAATCTCGCCGAATATGATCTCATATTCATAGGCTTTCCTGTCCATTCACACAGCGTTCCCATCAAAATAGAGCAACTGCTAAAGAAAATTCCAACCGGAAAAAAAATCGCCCTTTTTTCTACCCACGGTTCTTTAACCGGAAGCCGTCTATCCCGGGAAGCTCTGGAACACGCTTCAACTCTGGCAGCGAAGAGCAAGATTCTAGGTACATTTTCCTGCCGTGGCAAAGTCTCTCAAGAAGCCATGGAGGCCTTGAGCAAATCGCCTGAACACAAGGCCTGGGTGGAAATGGCTGCCTCGGCAAAAACCCATCCGGACAAAAACGATCTTGATGACGCGAGGTCCTTCGCCAAGTGGATCATGACGCTCAGCGCTCAGGATGAGTCATAACTTACCGAAACTCAAATCTTTTTTACTTCTTGGATGATCTGGTCTGCAACGGTATAGGGATCAGTCTCTCTTTTATAAATCTTCTCTATAAAATTATCGATTTCAGAGTCTCGAATCGTTTCCGAAACAGCTCGGAATAACTTTTCGTTTATGATATCCCTCAACATCCAGAAAAGCAGTCTCTTCTTCCGGGAGGCCCTCGATTCCTCGTCCCTTTCGGTTGTCAGTTTATCAATCTCTCGAAAGAGCGGCTCGATGCCTTTTCCCTCCGTGGCGACTGTCTTTATCACTGGAGGAGCCATTCTGTCTTTCAAGCCCAAATCCAGGATGGCCCTTAACTGTCTCTCTGTTTTATCGGCTTCCGGTGAATCTGCTTTGTTGAGAACAAAAATATCTGCAATCTCCATGATGCCAGCTTTAAAGACCTGGATCTCATCCCCAGCTCCGGGGACCAGGACTACGAGAACAACATCTGCGAATTTGACAACCTCCACTTCATCCTGGCCAACTCCTACAGTTTCTACCAGAATAACATCTTTGCCCGAAGCTTCGAGAATAGCGATGGCTTCCCCTGAGGCTTTGGCCAATCCTCCCAGATGACCCCGAGTGGCCATGCTGCGGATGAATATGCTCGAATCGATGCTGTGCCGCATCATCCTGATTCGATCCCCCAGGATTGCACCTCCACTAAAAGGGCTGGAAGGATCCACTGCCACGATTCCTATCTTCTTATCGAATCCCCTCAACACTTCAATAAGTTTATCGACCAACGTGCTTTTACCTGAGCCGGGAGATCCCGTTATCCCGATGATGGTCGATTTTCCTGTATGAGGAAAAATCTCTTTCAACAGGTTCTGTGCTTCCAGGCTTTTGTTTTCCACCATAGAGATGCCTTTGGCTATGGCTCTGGGATTCCCTTTAAGAATCTCCTGTGTTAAATTCATCATTTTCTTTTGGGTTAAACCTTAATGTCTGGAGATCTAATATTCGGAAAGGACCTTATGGGCAATGATCCAGCGCTGGACTTCTGAGGTCCCCTCTCCTATCGTGGCCAACTTCGAATCTCTGTAGAACTTTTCTACGGGATAATCCTTCGTGAAACCATAGCCTCCATGAACTTGAACAGCCATGGAGGAGGCTCGAACAGCCAGTTCACTAGCAAAGAGTTTGGCCATAGCAGATTCCATGGGAATCTTTTTTCCTTGGTCTTCCAAAAATGCGGCACGGTAGGTGAGTAGACGGGCTGCATCTAATTCCGTGTACCCATCGGCTAACATCCATTGTATAGCTTGAAAATTGGCAATAGGTTGATCGAATTGGACTCTTTCCTTCGCATATTGAAGAGCCGAATCTAAAGCACCGGCAGCGATTCCTAAGGAGAAAGCAGCAATACTGACGCGTCCTCCGTCCAGGACAGCCATAGCTTGCCGGTATCCTTTTCCTTCCTCGCCGATTAAATTTTTTTCAGGGACTTTGACATCTTCAAAAATGAGTTCAGCTGTATCGGCCGCGCGAATGCCGAGTTTGTCTTCCTTTTTTCCCACCTGAAAGCCTTCCATCCCTTTTTCCAAAATAAATGCCGATATTCCTTCTCTTTTTGTATCAGGATCAGTTACAGCCATCACCACATGGATCTCTGCTAAAGATCCATTGGTTATAAAAATTTTTGAGCCGTTGACTACCCAGTGGTCTCCCTTTTTTATGGCTTTAGTTCTCAATGCCGCAGCGTCTGATCCAGCACTGGACTCGGTCAATCCCCAAGCGCCCAGGGTTTCTCCCTTGGCTAAACTTGTGAGGTATTTCTTCTTCTGTTCCTCTGAGGCAAACAGATTGAGATGATTGGAACACAGCGAATTGTGAGCGGCAACGACCAAACCAACCGACGGATCAACCTTAGATATTTCTTCAAGAATAATGACATAGTCCACATTAGAGTAGCCTACCCCTGAATACTCGGGAGGAATTACAATTCCTAATAAACCCATTTCAGCTAATTTTTCAGTAAGAACTTTGGGCCATTCTCCCCTCTCATCACTTTCCTTTATACGAGGCTGTATTTCTTTTTGAGCAAAATTTCTTATAGAGTCCTTTAATATTGCCTGTTCTTCGGTCAATAAAAAATCCATGCTCTCTCCTTTTCTTCCTGCTCTGCCTCTCCCCCCTCATCTTACTTTCACAGAAATCAATAATCAAGAAAAATCGATGGTAAATTGACTTGATAAGGGAAATCGTCTAAGTTAGGAATATGTTATCAGGATTTTTAAGAATAGTTCTGTACGCTTTTTTGGTATACATTATATATAAATTCATCCGGCTCTATCAGAATCTAAGCAAAAAGAGCAAGGCCCCTCGACAGCCCAAGCAAATCTCGGGGATCATGGTTAAAGATGAAGTGTGCAACACCTACCTTCCAAAAGAAGATGCCATCAAGGAAATCGTGGAGGGAAAAGAGTATTTTTTTTGTTCTAAAGACTGCCGCCAAAAATTCTTAGAAGAAAAAAAATAACAGTGTCAGCAGTTTTTGATTAAGGAGTGAGACTCCAAGCGTCAATAGTAACAGATTCTTCGAGAATAATCTGTTCATGCTCAAAATTCGGGGGGATAACAACAGAATCGCCTGCCCTGATAACTAAAACCTTCTTCTCCCCGTCTGATTTTATAATGATCTTTTGTTCGCCTTTCAGGACTGTTGTCACTTGTTCGTAAGAATGTTGGTGGGGAGGCACGTGAGAATCCTTATTGTATTCAAATTTAGCCATTAAAACATCCTTGCCACAGGCTAATGTTCGCCGAATGACTCCTTCAAAAACCTCCACAACGTGTTGGTCCTTTTCTTCAATCTTAATCATTCAGCCACCTCCTGGTTGTTCACTTTATGTCTCTCGACCTCTTTGATCGTGCCATATATTTAGTCAGATGAGCATTCAGGTTTAGGAAACTGGATCCATGCTAACTACCAGGCGATACGAAAGTCAGAAAACTCTCCTTTAAATTCTTCCCATTCCACATCGATATTATCGATCCTGGCTATGGGAGGACCTTCTCTCATCTGCCTTATAAGAGTTTGGATGCTTTCTTGGTCGCCTTCGACCAGAGCCTCGACACGCCCATCCGGAAGGTTTCTTACCCAACCTTTCAATCCTTTAGAGGAAGCCCATCTTCGAGTGTTATCGCGGTAAAAAACTCCTTGAACTCTTCCGGAGACAACGATGCGTGCTCTTGCCTTCATACGACTCTCTCTTTTTATTCTATATATAGCACACACACGTGTGTGGGGGTCAAGCTTTTCCTTAACTCAGATTGTAATCATCCTTATTTCTATGACAAAGAAATAGTCAAGAAAACAAGGGCACTTGTGTTAAGATCAATCCTATAAACATTTTTATATTAAATTTTGGTAAAATGATTAATTGGAATGAGGTCCAAAGCTAGGGGCTGAGCCTGATGAAAAAAGTTCTTCTTTCGATCGCTGGACATGATCCGACCGCAGGGGCAGGGACCGGTCTTGACATAAAAGTATTTCAGAGCTTCGGTTATCTCGGCATGGGCATTTTAACCTCCTTGACCGTTCAGAATACAACTGGAGTCAAAAAGATACATTGTCCCTCGAGCAGCTTCATTCTGGATCAATACCTTTTTCTACGCGAAGATGTGGATTTTTCAGGAATCAAGATTGGCATGGTGGGGTGTGCAGATAATATCAATCCCATCATTCATATCTTAGGTGACAACCAGGGCATACCCATAATCATTGATCCTGTATTCAAATCGAGTGCAGGTGATTGGCTTTTTAAAAAAGAATCGATTCCGATTTATATGAAGAAGATTCGTGGAAAGGCCTCCTTACTCACTCCAAATCTCGAGGAGGCAGAGTCAATCTCTGGAATCAAAATTGAAGATCTGTCTGATGCAGAAAAGGCAGCCCAAGAGATTTTCAAACAGACACAAACACCCTGCCTCGTAAAGGGTGGCCATCTACGAAAAGGAAATGTCGATATTCTGTATGATGGAAATAAATTCTATACATACAAAAACAGGAAGCTGAAGAAAAAGATCCATGGCACAGGGTGTTTTCTCTCCTCAGCTCTTCTTTGTTATATGGCCAAGGCATTCCCTCTGGATCAAGCCTGTTCTCTTGCCATCCAAACTACCTACAAGGCAATGACGAAAGCAATCAGGATTGGCTCCGGACAAGCCCTCTTTGATTTTACGGCTTCTTCCCCGCCTCTTTGACTTTGAAAAGAAGTCTTTGAAGAAAGATGGGGCCGATGATTTGATTTATGGCAATGACCGCGAGTACCAACGCCATGAATTCGTCCCCCCATTCAGGGAAATTGTGTTCGACAACGATAGCCATTCCCAAGGCTACACCAGCCTGAGAGATGAAGCCTGCCCAGGCCCATTTCTGGACGCCCGCTTCTTCCTGTGTTATCCTTGCGCCGAAAAAAGTCCCTGAAAATTTCAACACGCCTCTCCAGACCACACAGATTAAAGCTAATAGCCAAGTCTGCCGCAAGGCTCCCAAATTCAAAGAGGCGCCAGAAAGAGCGAAAAAGACAACGTAAATTGGGATGGAACTCTTCTCGATCGCAGAGATCAAGCGCTTCCCCTGTGCTGAAAAATTTTCTGCTAAAAAACCGGCTATGAGGCAGATCAGTAGGGGATGATATCCATAGTTATGCGAGATCTGATAGGAGAAAAAAGCGACACTCAGAATGAAAATGGTTACATCCCTTTTGATGTATTTGAGATAAAGAATGATGCCTCCACCTATAAAAAGCCCAATGAGGATAGAGCCTCCCACTTCTTCTAAAATCTGAAGGAGAAAACTCAAATCGAACCCGTGTGAAGGCATGGCAACCGATTTGGAAATCGATAGGGAAAAAGCAAATATCACGATGACAAAAAAGTCTTTGACCACAGCACTTCCTAACACAAGGTCAGTATACTTCCCGGATGCCTTAGTCTCAGTGATAATCGCGATGGTGGTAGCGGGAGAGGTGGGTGTCGACAAGGTTCCTAAAAGGAGAGAAAAGGCAAAAACTTGGAGAAGCGTCCCTTCTTCGAGAAAAGAAATAAAAGAACGCCCGAAAAAACCTAGAAGGACAAATCCCAGGAGCACGATGACAGTCTGAAAAAAAACGATCGCTGATATGCTCTTGAAGCGTCCCTTGAGTCTCTGGATGTTCATCTCCCCGCCAGCTGTCAAGGCTATCAAACTCAACGCCAAACCATCCAAGAGATCGAGATCTTGCACATCCGATGGAGTGATAAATTTCAAGACATATGGCCCGCATAGAATTCCAGCCAGAATGAATCCAGTGATCAGGGGAAGGCTCAACCGTTTGAGATGACTGCCAAACAAGTAGGCGAAAACCAGTATAAACCCTAGGGCAATAGAGGTGCTCTGGTCGGGATTAGCAAAAGGCAGAAGTATCGAGCTTTTTAAAATAAGCATAAGAACAAATATCAACAGGAGCGGGATCATTTCTTTTCCTCTTTATCAAGTTTGAAAATAGACATCCTCACTCCCCAAGGACTGACAAGCTCGGTTATCAGTATCCCGAACAATGCCACAGAGAGGAAAAGATCTGTTAAAGGTAAAGGAAAGGCCAGTTTCAAACTGACAGCAAAGGCCAAACCGATTCCTCCCGAAGATAGAAAACTCAGTCCGAAACGACTCGGTAGATTCAGGGGAAAATCGAGGATCACCTTAAACAGCGGCATAGGGAGTATGTAAGCCATAAATCTTAGAAGAATCATGAGGCCGACGAGGAGGGCCAATCTATAGTCAAAATACACCTCCCAGAGAGCCCCAACAAGAATCAGGAATGTGATGTACAGAGGTTTCTCAGTAGAAAGAAGAAGAGGGTAGAGCTTTTCATGGATTCGGGTCAGGTTGGAAAAAGTAATTCCCAGCACCATGCTCATATAGAGAGGAAGAAGATTGAAATAGAAAGATGCACCAGAAACAAAGAATACCAGGCCCAAAAGATACACAAGCATCTGTTCCTCTGAGGTCTTCTTCTTTGTTAAGACATGAAACAAATATCCTATGAGAATAGGAAAGCCGGAGGAGAACATCAGTAAAAGGCTTCCTCTGAGAAATATTTTGGATTCGAAAATAGGGAAATGCCAAAAAGAGGAAAAAATTGCCAGGCCGAATATTCCCCAAAATCCACTCACGCTTACCAGGAACCGCGCCAAATAATGGTAATTCCCTCTCTTTGGAATCGCCGATGAGGCCATGCTCAAAAGAGTTGGCGAGTTGACGCTCAACAGCAACCCAAAGGCCAAGCCTATCCCGTAAAGGAGGAATGTGCGCTCTGAAGGAAAAAACTGTTTCAGGGCAAGAGAAAAAATCAGCCCACCTAAGAGGAAAACAAACAGAAATTGAAGAAAAGAGAGATTTTTATATTTTCTGGGGAAACGACGCAAATACTTTGCTTCCAACTGGAATCCAAACAAGAACCCCACCCATCCCAAGCCGAGGCTGATCAGCGGCGTCAAGCCCGTCAATACCGAAGGACTGAGGATGTTGAATCCGCTTCGTCCTAGAGACAGTCCTAAAAAAATATAAATAAAACCAGCAGAAAAAAAATAATTGATAGGAGAGAGCACTTTTCTTTTTGTTATAAAGCGGGCGCCAAGAAAGGCGATCAGAATGAGAAGACCAAAAGCATAGATGGCACGCATGAAAGATCAAAATTCAGGCTTCAAGCCTTCCACCTTATCCAAAGAAATGGTGAAGACAATGCCTGTGCCAGGTTGGTTCAAGTCTCCTATGATTTTTTGAAGCAACCTGATAGCCTCTTCTTCTTTTTCCTTCTTGATAACCGAGAAAATGGTTTTGTTGTGAGGCTTTGCTCCTGCAAACATAAACCGCAATCCTGCAAAAATCGGGACTTCTTCGGATAAGATGTGGCCCATACCCACGCTATCGATCACTGTAGCGCCAGTTATTCCTATCTCAACGAAACCTTCCAGTACCTCTTCCAATTTTTCCACTTTGTTCAGAAAGAGGATGAGGAGTTTCATACGATTTTTCCTTCTTCTTCCTCAAAAATGATACAAATTTCACTCGGATTCTTGACTTTTTTTATTTTTTCAACGATGTCTGTCTCCTTTACCAAACGGCAGATATGTGCAAGGATCTTCAGTTGCTCACCTGGATTATTCTTGTCACCGAGAAGCAGAATCAGGACATAAGTAGGCATCAGGTCTGCAGCTTCAAAATCGATTCCCTCTTTAATCACAGCGAGAGCTAAAAATGGTTCCTTCGATTCATCTATCAAAGCATGAGGAATGGCAATGCCCTTTTCCAAGCCTGTACTGCCCAGACTTTCTCTTTTCAGAAGTGCATCGAGGATAGATTTATCATCGCTGATCAATCTTCTCTTTTTTACAGATGTAACGAATCCCTCGAGCACCTGTCGTTTATCTCCGGATTTCAAATCTAAAAAGATATGGTCTTCTTTCAAAAGACTGCAAATTTTCATTTTCACCCTCTATTCATGGTCTATATATCGTTTTTTTACCCAGATATGGACTTCTTACATCTCTTTATCGATCTTTTGCACCATCAAGAACATCTTCTAAGGTCTCTTTTTTCGAGGCGTGAGCTTACGAGTCCTGAATTCATTCCGTTCGACATTTTCCTGGGAAAAAATCATCGGATGGAACTCTCCCGTAAGCCAGGTCTTCACCTGGTTATCATAAAAGCGACTCATAAAATGTCCACTTTGACCTGAGGTGATCACACAAACCGAACGATCCCAGTCAGAAAGGTCGATAATCTGGCGGTAGCTTGCCGACCAGCTGGTCTTTTGTGATGTGCGATAATTGACTTTAACAGTAAAGGGAGCTCCTCCGGAGGGAAAGGATCCGATGTTGAAAAAACGAAAAAGAAAGTGCCGGCCTAACACATGCTGGAAGCGGACAGAATTCATTTCACTCCAATCCCAGTTATCCGGAGAACCATACAACCAGTCCAGCCGCCTGAAAGCCCTCTGAAGAGCTCTTTTGAGTATGTCTTCCCTGCTTTCCGTTTCATCTGTCTCTTTATCATCGAACCAATATGCACCCAGATCAGAAAGTATACGAAGAATCCCGGCTTCTTTCCTCCTGAAGAGAAGATCGAAACTCTGAAAATCCTCCTTCAACTCATCCTGAAAGACTTCCTCATGGAGGATGTTCATGAAGGTGAAATAAAGGGCCGGTTCTCTTCCCGAATCCATGTAAAGATCCCAATTCTGGAGCATGTCTAAGGCTTCCTTCAATCTTCCTTCAGCCCTTTCTATCTGTCTTAAGAATGGTAAGATGAGCTCTCCTTTTTTCGAGAAAACATCATTTTGTATCGCCTGGAGCGATTTGACGGAATGTTTGTCCCTTTGGATGAGAAGTTCCTTTATTCTTTCGGCCCTGAAAGGTGTATCCCAATCCACACTCAGATAATGAGGAAAATCCTCAGGAACAATCCTGTCGTTTGCCGTAATGATCATCCCATCCTCAGGGTTGAACATGTTGGGTTTTTCGTCTTCCTCCAAATAGCCCTGCCAATCTCCTCCCTTTTGCCAGCTCGGATAAGGAAAAAGGGACGCCTCTTTGGATCTTAAAGGAACCTTACCGCTTAAATAGTATCCAATATTGCCGTTTTTATCGGCATAAATAAAATTCTGGGAGGGGGAACTAAAAAGGCTGAGGGCTTTAGAAAAATCCTCCCAGTTTTTCGATTTATTGAGAAGATGGTAAGCATCGAATGTACTCTCTCCCTCATATATGGTCCACTTCAGGGATATGGGATTCTGACTCGTTATGACCTGGGGCGAAAGAACAGGCCCTCGCGATGTCCAAAGGACTTCCATCCTTTCCGGCCCCTCTTTCCCTTTGACTCGGATGAGTTCTTCTGTTTCCATCAAAGGCTTCCATTCTCCCTTATCCCAATACATGTCTCCGGATCTGTTGAATCTTTCAAGGTACAAGTCCTGGGTATCCACGGTGGAGTTCGTCACGCCCCATGCAATGAAATCATTATGGCCGATAATGATCCAAGGCACACCGGGGATCGTTACTCCGATGGCATTCAAGGTGGGACATACAAGATGCATCTCATACCATATGGGGGGAAGACTGATTTCTAAGTGAGGATCGTTTGCCAGGAGGGGCTTTCCCGATTCGGTCCATTCTCCTGCTATCACCCATCCGTTGCTCTGTTGAGGAAAAGCAACCTCCATAAATCCCGATAAAGAGGATGTTACGTTCTCGAAGGATGGACTTTCCACATCTTTCTCCAGGATTTCACATGCCTTCTCTGAACCCAGCCGGTTCATCAGATTCGCTCGAACCACTTCGCTCGGATAATCGGTACAGAGAAGCATGGCCATGACCTGTTTAATTATTATGGTATCCAGTGGGGTCCATGGTTCCGGACGATATCTCATGATAAAAAATTCAGGGGGCCACTTTCCTTTTCTAGCATTTAGCCAGGAATTTATCCCCAGGCTGTATGCATGCAATACGTCTTTCATCTGAGGTGAGATTTTATACAAATCTTTTTTGGCTGCCTCTTTGAGTCCCATGACTCTTACATATTTGTCTCGCTCCAGGACCGCTCTCCCAAACAACTCTGCCAGTCTCCCAAAGCCTGTCCTGCGCATGAGATCCATCTGCCACATTCTCTCGCTCGCATGAATATAGCCACAGGCAAAAAAGAGATCTTCCTCATTCTCTGCGTAGACATGGGACACACCCCATACATCCGTGATTATTTTGACTTCACCTTTCAATCCATCGAGAGAGATTTTGCCTCCATACTTCGGTTTGGAAAGAAAGAAATAGCTGGGGAAAAAAACCAGAAAACCCATCACAACGACGAGTAGAAACAAGACGGTTTTCTTAAAAAAGCTTTTCATTAAGTATTGGAATCCTCGAGGGATTTTTCTTCGCGGTTGAGGATTTCGTCGGCTCGGGCTAAGGCCGACTCAGGGAATTCAACTCTCTGCTTCCTGGCAGCTTCCAGATTGAGATAAAGTTTAATTTTGGTCATATACTGTATAGGTATGTCCGCAGGACTTTCTCCATTCTTGATTCTTAAGGCAATTACCCCTGTTTTATATCCCATGTCAATAAAATCCCATCCCATAGCTGCACAGGCTCCGCCTCGTGTATGATAGACTGCTCCCCCAAAAAGAGGGATGGCGTTCTCATCGGCCACCCGACTCACCGCCTCGAATGAGGCATTGATGGTGTTATCCGATATCTGGTAGATGGCGTCGATCTTCTTGTTCATCAAGACTTGAGCGGCAATCAAAACGCCAGCTTTATTGTGGACAGGGACTGCAACGACCTCCAGGCCCAGTTCTGCGGCCATTTCCTTAGCCAAATCCAGATAGTACTTTGAGTTGAGCTCTGAGGGAGTCCAGAGGGTTCCAATCTTTCTCACTCCAGGAAGGACCTCTTTCATAAAATCCAGGCATTCTTTAATAGGGCCTTTTGAAGAAACTCCAGTGACATTAGGCAGGTGATCATCCACAGAATGACCTGCTCCCGCAAGAAAGGGAGCAGCTACAGAGGAAAACACGATAGGAACTTCTGATGATGCATGGAGAGCGGCCTGTAAGCAGGGCGTGGAAAAAGGCACAACCATATCAACCTTGGAGGACACAAATTCCTGTGCGATGCTTTGAACCTCAGGAATATTACTCATTCCATTGCGGATAAGCAGCCGGATGTTCATTCCATCCTTTAATCCGGCTTCTTCCAGAGCCCTGAGAAAGCCCTGCCGCACAGAATTCAAATGGGGAGCATCATCAACCTGAAAGATCCCGATGGTGTAAAGATTCTCGTTTTCTCTATTGCAGTTTAAAAAAAGAGGGATGATTAAAATAAGAAGAATAATAATTTTTTTCATCAATTGATCCTCTGGCGTTTCCTAAACATGATAATCAAAAAAGCCATGAGGGGCAAATCATTTTTAAGAGCATTTCTGTTTCTATCCTGGAGTTAAAGAAGGATTCCTTTTCTCTTTTTTGCAGTCTTTGCCTTTTGTTTTTTGAGTTATATAATGAGACAGATGACAAAATTTTATATCGGCACGGCAGGCTGGAGCTACAAAGACTGGGAAGGGATTGTCTATCCAACAAAAAAAAGTGCAAATTTTCATCCTTTGATTTTTTTGGCACAGTACCTAAATGCCGTGGAGATAAACAGCACATTTTATAGACCTCCATCCTTGAGAATATCCTGGTCCTGGATAAAGCGGGTAAAAGATTACCCTGACTTTCTCTTCACAGTCAAACTCCACCAGATCTTCACCCACCAAAGGAAGGAATTCTCCCAAAAAGAAGTGAACGAATTTAAAATGGGCATTGAACCTCTCAAGACTCATAACAGACTTGCAGCCGTTCTTGTCCAATTCCCGTGGTCTTTTGCTCGAACCTCCATTAACCTCGATTATTTGATCAATCTTTTCCATATGTTTTCCGATTTTCCTCTGGCCCTTGAAGTCAGGCATGGCTCCTGGGACAATAAGGAATTCTACGAGCTTCTGTCCGAACACAGGGTATGTTTTTGTAACATAGACCAACCGATTTTCCGAAATTCCATAAAGCCCAGCTCCATCACTACAAATCCCGACTTATCCTATGTCAGGCTTCATGGAAGGAATTACAAGAATTGGTTCAATGAAAAGGCAGGTCGCGATGAACGGTACAATTACCTGTACTCAAAAGACGAACTGGAAGATTGGATAGCGAGGATAAAAGAGCTCGGCAACAAGAGCAATAAGGTCTTTGTCATCACCAACAACCATTATCAGGGTCAGGCCATGGCGAATGCCCTTCAAATTAAAAACATGATCACTCAGGAGAAACTCGATATTCCATTTGATCTTCTCAAGCAATATCCTTCTCTAAGAGACATCATCAAAAGAATAAAGGCGGGGCAGCTCGATCTCTTCGAAGCGGGAGAGGATTAGGATATCTTGCCCAAAATATCAACCAGGGCCTGCCTTGCTTCAGGGAAATTAAATTTGTAACCTGATTCTTCAAGACGCTTGGGGTAGACTCTTTGACCGGAGAGAAGAGCTTCTTTCGCCAATTCACCGAAAAGAAGCTTTAGAAAAAATCCTGGAACAGGCAGCCAGGAGGGACGCCTGAGCACTGTTCCTATGGCTTTAGAAAAATTCTTGTTTTTCAGAGGGCAGGGAGCGGTTAAATTGAAGACCCCCCTCAGGTTTTTACCCTCCATTAGAAACAGGATGCTCTGGACCACATCCTCGATGTGAATCCATGAATTCCACTGTTCGCCTGTTCCTATCTGTCCACCCAGGAAATACCGAAAGGGCTGAACAAGCCTGACAAGAGCGCCACCATTCGGTCCCAGGACCATACCGGTGCGAATGATAATGCGTCGAGTACACGTCTCGAGAGCTGCAGTGGAGTTCTCCCACTTCCCGGTCACTTCTGTAAGGAATCCTCCTCCGGGTGGGGAGGTCTCATCCAAAAGTCTGTCTCCTTTGTCTCCATAAAAGCCGATGGCTGAGGCCTGAATGAAGACATCGGGTTTCTTCTTGACAGACTGCACAGCCTTGACAACAGCATCTCCTGCGCTCATCCGGCTCTGGAGGATTCTCTGTTTTTTTTTCGCGCTCCATCGTCCGGAAGCGATGCTCTCTCCTGCAAGATTAATGATGGCTGAAGCCCCATCTGTATAGCCTCCCCATCCAACGGCGTTTCTCCCATTCCAATCCACGAATTTTATGCGGTTTCCCCACTTCTCTTTGGCTGAGGATGCGCTCCTCGTCAAGCATATGACCTCATAACCTCTTTCAACAAGCCTCTGGGATAAAGGTCTTCCGATAAAACCTGTTCCTCCTGTGATGATTACTCGGGCCAAACTGATACTCCTGGTGGTATTCTAACATGGAGACAGGTTTTCTCAAACATTCTCTTTAAAAAGATCCATTCCACTGTTCCTCACGCTGATTTTTGTCCGAACCTATCCATAGAGACAATTTCTGAAAACGGTTTCCTAGGTGGCCTGGATTTCTCAGACGCCGCCTGTTCGTCGGAAAGGAGAGAACTTATCTTTTTCGAGTGCTTTCCTACGATTATGAGCGTAATCACCTGATAATCCTCAGGGATGCCCAGGATTTCTCTGGTTTTTTTCGGGCTGTAACCAGCAATCGGATGCGCAACGAGCCCAAGTTCTGTAGCCCTTAATACAAGGAATCCCACAGCCAACCCACAGTCAAACTGATGGTATTCCCTATACTTTATGATACAATCATCCTCTTTTTTGCTGAAAACTGCTATGATCAGAGAGGCTGTATGTGCCCATGCGTTCCCATGCGAAAGGGCTTCACGTATTCTCTTTAAGATTTCTGGATCTCGGATAAAGACAAACCTCCAGGGCTGATTGTTGAAACACGAGGGAGCCAGCCGAGCATTTCGGGCCAAATCCTTTATCAAATCGTCTGTGATGTCCACAGGTTCTAGAGAACGATAGGCTCTTCGTTCATTTATGGCTTGGACAACATCCATTCTTGCCCCCTTGCATGGGACTGCGTAGTATATATCTTGTATATCGGCTTTCCGGTCCATATCGAAAATCACTACAAGGAGTATGCAATAAAACTGCTTTTTGTTTATCCATGGATTCTAATTTTTAATATCGATTCCTCCGAGGATAGCTGTTGCCTTCACATACAGAGTCGCTTGGACTGCAGTAGCAGGAATGGGACTGTGTTTATCATCCACTCCTCCCAGTATGGAGCTGCTGTCTATGATGACTTTCCACTCTCTGGGTATAAACAGATTGATTCCTCCAAAGATAGCTGTCAATTCAACAGTGGCTTGATTGTCTGCCAGCTTTGTCTGGGTCAGATCCAAATCCATCCCTCCAAACAGGACCGTCGCTTTTCCACCACGGAACCTATCCGACTCGAATCGCCTTTTGAGACCTGAAAATATGATGAAGGCTCCAAGATCGTCATCTTTGATCTCAGGTGCTTTATCGCTGAAAACTTTGTGTTTGGGTTTAAAAATGATCCATAAGCCTGCGGCAATGATCAATAGAGGCCAGAAATAGGTCCAAGCGCTTCCCCCTATTACATCCCAGATGTCGAGCTGGAAAAAGACACCGACAGCAATGAGGACGACAGCGAATCCTGCGTTTCGAAATCCACTGGAAAGCAGGTGCCACAGCCCGAAGAAAATTAAAATCATCGGCCAATAAGTGGAAATGAAATCTCCAAAATCAAGCTGGCCGATGTTGGCGAGTAGAAAAATCACTCCGACAGCGATAATTAACAGACCTGAAAAGATACGTCCTTGATAATTTCTAACGGGGCTCATTACATATCCTCCTTTAGAAGCTTTACAGACTTTCTAAACTGAATTATTCACAACTGAACTTAGAAATCAAGATCTAATCAGCTTGACTCCGTTTGCCCATGAGATTGATCTTGTATTTTCTTATGTGGTCGGGGGGAATCCTTTTTCCCTCTTTATCTGTAAAGACCAGAGCATCAAACGGACACTGAACAATACAGGCTCCACAGCGGACGCATTTATCTCCTCGAGCAAAAGAAACTTTATGGTCATGCTCATCTAGATCAAAGCAATTTAGGGGGCAAACCATCTCACAAAAACCCGCACCTCGGCATATCTCTTGATTTAATGCAACCTTAAAAGATTTCTCCTCACGAAATTCACTGAGCAGGAGTGGGGTGCTTCCTGGTAAGTCTCCTCCCAGGGTGAACACCGCAACAGCCAGGATTGTTCCCCAGAATAAAAGGAAACTCCATGAAAAGCCAGAAGTCAGAAAGCCAAATAGAACAAGCCCGGAAAAGGACAGCAACAGCAAGATAAGCAGCAAAATAAACCGACTCAGTAAGGACTTATCTGTATTTCTTTTTGGAGTTTCCCTTCGCAATAGGGGAAGAAAGAGAGGAAAAGAGATGAATATAAAAATCGATAGGGACCAGATCAAAAAGATCGCCGGGACAATCGAACGGCTTTTAAAGAACAGGATGACAATCGAGAAAATGACAGACATGGGAAAAGCCCAAGCTGCAGCCATCTCGAGGCGCTGGCTGAGAGGGAATCGAACCTCTCTCATTCTTTCATTTTTCATCAGTTCATCATTCAGAAACATAGGAATATCCCTGGCATAAACAGGGCCCCAAATGACTCTCCAGCCCGTCTTCTGCAGGATGGCTTTGGCCTGGATACCGCAGGCTGCAAGTTGGGGAAGGATGATTTTCCTGTGGGAGATAAGGTCTTCGATTCCGCTGATTTTCAGAGCTGATATGACATCGTGATGGGTGAAATGCCCGCCAGCAGCTGCACACCAGACATTGATTCCTCGGCTGTTAGCCACAAGAAGAAACGCATGTTGGTTTCGGAGGGCTCTCTTTACTCTCATCACGGTCAGGTGATAATTTCCGGTCAGGAAGACCGGTGACTGACTGTCTGGATTTCCTATTCTTATTATGCCCGTCATGTATGGAATGGGAAGAAACCTTAAGATCGTTTCAATAAAACTGCAAATCCCATATGTTAAAAATTGCATCAGGTTCATTCTGTCATTTTTTTTGCTATCAATTCGAGAAAGTCCTGACCCTTATTGAGTTCAGATGAGATCATCCGGAATCCTCTCTTCTCTATTCTGCCCTGAAAATTTATCAATGCCCTCGTAGTTGTCCTGGTGGTGAGGAAAACAAGGACCTTTAACAGAGATCTAAAAAGAACGTTGAATATCTTTCTCATTATGCTTTTTGGCCGAACCTCATCGGCTATCAAAAAGAGCCCTTCCGGTCTAAGAATGCGATGTATTTCATGAAGGGTGTAATCCAGTTCCTGCTCAGTCAATTCGGAGAGGCAAAGGCCGCTCGTCACTGCATCATAGCTCTGCCCCTCCTCTCTCCCAAGCTCTGCAATGCCCATCTCCACAAACTCAATACTCTGAGAAAGGCCGGCCTCTTCTGCCTTCTTCATGGCGATATCCAGCATACCAGGGTCGATATCGATGGCCTTGACTCTCGCGCCTCTTTTTGCTGCCCGGAGGCTCAGGGCACCGGTCCCGCATCCCACATCCAGAACACTATCTCCGGGCTTCACATGAGAGGTCAGCCGATCATAAACATCGTCTAACCTTCCTCCTGTGAGCCAGCGAATGCCTCGGTCATATCGGCTCGGGATTGACTCAAATAATTTCATCAGCAGCAGCGTACTCATCCGATTCCCCCTCTATCGTAATCATTTGCTCAAACGGGGTCAAATCAATAGGGATGGCGCACTTCCATTTTGTGTGGGCAGAATCTAATAGATGAGGACATGCCTGATGGCATAGAATATCCCTGAAAGTAATGCCACAAAATGGAAGAGAGCAATAAAGTTAAAGGGAACGATTAATGTCTGACCTCGAAGGAGCAGTCGAAGATTTTGGGCCTGCCGTTGCCGTCGCTGCGCACCACCCCTCTCAGACAGCAGGCTGGCGGAGTGCCGAAGGTCAGGCATTTCTTCTCCCCTACGCCCTCCAAAAGACCGGTCTCATCCTCGAAAAGGAAGAAGTACTTTTCTCCGCCGCTGACCCTTTTCTGCCGCGCATCCACCACCCGGACCAGAAGTTCCACCACCTGCCCCACACAGCCCTTCAAATCCCTTATCCGAAGCGCAGGTCTTTTGCTTACGACAAGGGAAAGGGAATCTCCATCAGGTAAAAAGCCGAGAGACTCGACGACCATCCTCTGTTTCTGCTTCAGGTCCAGGTCTGAAATCTCCCCCACATTCTCCATCCCTCTGAAATAACGCAGAATCTGTTTGGTTCTGCGGGGTTCAAGAGAATCGAAAACACCGGCTTTTATCAGGGAAAAAAGCTCTGTCTTTGTCAAGGGAACACGAGCGAGAAAATCCTCTAGGGAAAGATACGGCCCGTACCTTCGCTCCTCGATGACCTTCTCGGCGGTCTTTACGGCCAGCCCTTTGATGAGAAGCAAGCCCACACGAATGTTTTTTCCTTCCACTTCGAACTGGTAAAAGCTCTGATTCACATCCGGTCCCAGGATTCTTATTCCTTTCCTCTTGGCTTCTTCCACGTATTCCACCAGATCATAGTAGCCGCCGCCCGCGTTGAGCACCGACGCCAGATACACAACCGGATGGTGGACCTTCAAGTAAACAGCCTGGTAGGCCATATGGGCATAGGATGCGCTGTGGGCTTTGTTGAAGGAGTAGGAGGAAAAGGCCTCCATGACCTTCCACAGCTTTTCGATCTCGCCTGGAGTGTAGCCTCGTTCCCCGGCCTCCTTAAAAAACCGATCCCTGAGTGGCACGTTATCCTTGCGTCTTTTCAGGCTTCGCCGCAGAAGATCTCCCTCCTCGGGCGCCATCCCGGCCACGCGCTCGGCAATCTGCATCACCTGTTCCTCATAAAGGAGGAGCCCCTCGGTCTCGGGAAGGATC
>Ga0209427_10000348_pt1 | contig 48199 bp, 44 predicted proteins | sample DeeMarSWOR136_30_FD_187465 | JGI IMG/M metagenome (GOLD analysis project Ga0209427, IMG submission 187465) | Marine sediment microbial communities from White Oak River estuary, North Carolina - WOR-1-36_30 (SPAdes) (version 2) | ecosystem: Environmental > Aquatic > Marine > Intertidal zone >...
TGTTCTACCAAAGGACGGGGGATATCCGGACAGGCCGCCGTCACGCAAATAGCGTCGTAGGGTGACTCCTCCTTATGGCCTAGGGAGCCGTCACCTAGCACTAAGATAACGTCGCTATAGCCTGTTCGCTCTAGGTTCTCGAGGGCGAACCTGTAGGTTTTGGCGTTTATCTCTATAGAAACCACGAGGCCTGAAGAGCCCACAAGCTCCCTCGCTAGGGCTGCACCATACCCTGAGCCGGCGCCGATCTCCAGCAGTCGATCACCCTCCTTGAGCTCTAGGGGCTCGTAGAAGATGGGGTACATGTATGGGGCCGAGATGGTCTGCCCACCGTCTCCAGGGATGGGAAAGGGCTGATCAACGTACGCATAGTCGGCGTATGAGGGGTCCATGAACTCCTCCCGGGGGACATTGAGGACAGCCCTAGTCATGGCGTCGGACCTAATGTAACCTGAACTCCTATACCTCCTGACCATCTCCTTCCTTAACTCGAAGAAACCAGGCATGTGAACCCGTTATGAAAAAGGTTGTAAGAGGCTTTTAATGGTTTAGAGGCTCAGGTTATTACTCCTTTCTTCCTGAGGTCTGCGATCTGTTCATTCGTGTACCCGAGGAGCTCAGTGAGGATCTCCTCGTTGTGCTGGCCAAGGGTTGGAGCAGGGAGCCTGATGCCCGTGGGGGACCTGCTCATCTTGACAGGGAATTGGGGAAGCCTGACCTTCCCCGCGGTCGGGTGCTCGATCTCGGCTATCACCTCCCTTGCCTTCACGTGGGAGTCCTCGAGCATCTGCTCTATACTGTATATGGGGGCTACTGGTACCTCGTTCACCGCTAAGCGTTCGACAATGTAACTTACCTTGTTTTTAGAGACCCACTCCTTAAGCTCCTCGGTCTTCTCCAGCTTCTCGACGCCCATTCCCTTTAGGAGTCGGGGGATCATGTGGGGGTCCGCCGCGATATAGACCCAGCCGTCCTCCGCTTCGAACATGCCGAAGGTGCTCAGGCCCATCATCCTCCTCTCGTCAATGGGCTGGGGGTGATCTACTTTCATAGTTTGGCGGGTGATGGCCACCCCTGTCTGGGCTATCATGCCGTCGAGCTGGGAGACATCCACGAGCTGTCCCTCCCCTGTCCTATCGTGGTGCCGTATGGCTCCAAGGATGGATATAGCTCCCCAGAGCCCGGGATCTAGGTCTCCGTGCCACTCAGATGGTCGGATTGGTGGCCCCTCTGGATCTACGGCCTGTCCCGTAAGCCAGTACCACCCTGCCATGGACGCGGCTATTGGGGCGAAGCTCGTGCGGGGCATGTAGGGGCCAGTAAGACCGAAGCCGCTGAGGGAGGCGTAGATTATATCTGGTTTCACCTTTTTGATGTCCTCATAACCAAGGCCGAGCTTGTCCATGGTCCCCCTCTTGAAATTCTCTACGACGACATCGCTCTTCTCAGCAAGAGACAAGGCGATCTCGACAGCCTTCGGATCTTTTAGGTTGAGTGTCATGCCTCTCTTGTTCCTGTTGAAGTAGAGGAAGACCGTGCTCATACCACCGTAGAGGGGCGGATAGAGGCGGGCGACCTCCCCCCAAGGCGGCTCAACCTTTATCACATCCGCGCCCATGTCGGCAAGCACCATCGTACTGTAAGGACCGAAGTAGACGTGACTAAAGTCGAGCACTCTAATATCACCTAGCATACTCATGCGACACACCAGTTCCTCTGAAAAAAGGTATCTTATGAAATAAACTTTATGCGGACATCTACCAACTACTTACATGATCAGCTGGAACCTTCGTTGGTCGAGGAATACTTTAATAGAATTAAACAAGTATGCGAGGAATTCATCGAGAATTATAGGAAAGGTCGGGAGTAATTTGGTTTTTGATGGATTATACTATTCGCGTCTATGCTCTCCATATTCCTCGTATTTCTCACAATAGATATTATCCTAATCGTTTAGTTCTTCTTAATGTAGTAAAACGTAGCTGAAGTCATATTTCCTAGGTAACAGTGTTCCAGAGTTTGTCTCCAACATAGTGGATGTTCAAGATGGTCTTTCCCTTCTCCTTTTTTCCAACCTCTTCCGATGGGGCCATGGCAGTTCCGATGGCCAGTGCCTTCCTGTTGTTAACATCCCTGACCACAACGTAATCACCCTCCGAAAACCTACCTTGTACCTCCACGATACCTGGTGCCATTACGTCAGCTCCCTTACAGACGTATGGCACGGCTCCCATGTCGACAACCACTGCTGGTAAATCCTCTATACTGGGGTTCATAAGGGTGGGAAAAAGACGATCTCCGCTACGGGCTAGCTGCACTTCGCCGTCTATGATGTAAACGATGGTACCGTCATCCATTTCCGCCTGGCTGAGTGTATTCGACTTGACACGCCCCAGGAGCGCCTCGGCTTCATCAAGCAATCTCCTTGCGTCTCTCCTACGCATCATATGCTTCTTATATAGTTCTGGTTTGGGTGAAGGGACCATATTTTTACAAACATTAATAAAGCTAATAAGTAGAATGGCGTAATACACCTTTAGAAACTCCCAACCTAGTGGTTTGGGGCCACAAACGGAAGAATGCTCGATGAGAGGCGTGATCGACAAGATTATTGGTCGTAGCGAGGAGACGACTGAGGCGATCGGGGAGACCTACATCAAAGCTATCCCGCTGAAGGCTTACGAGGACGTCGACATGATAAAATCCGAGGTGCGGGCCGGCAACGTCGTTATCACAAACGTCTCTCCCTTGGCCAAGACTAATATAGAAGACGTTAAGAGGGCCATCAATGAACTCAACGAGTACGCCGTCCTGATACAGGGTGATATCGCCCGCTTGGGCGAAGAGAGGGTTATCTTGACCCCGAGGACGATAAAGATCTGGCGAGCTTGATCTCCGCGTTTTATTAGGCTAACCTGAAAGTCTCGAGCATTCTAGGAGCGAACCCCTTGACACCCCTAAATCTGGATATCGTCCTCGCCATGTTCTCGCACTTCGACTCTTCACCATGCACCATGAAAACCCTCCGGGGAGTAGGCCTGATCTTCCTCACATATTCCAGCAGCTGGCGCCGGTCCGAGTGGCCCGAGAAGCCCTCAACTGTGTGGATGTCGAGGTTGACGTTGGTGATCTCCATCTTCCCGTTTTGACTGAAGGTCTGTACAGACCTCATCCCTGACTGGAGCCTCTGTCCGAGTGTTCCCGTTACTTGGTAGCTGACGAAGACGAGGGCGTTCTCATCCCAGGGTGCTAGACGCTTAAAGTATTCGATAACAGGCCCACCCTCCATCATGCCAGCCGTTGCCATGATTACGCAAGGCCCACCCTCGGCGATCTCGTCCCTGCTATCGTGCTGCTTGACGACAGTGAAGTAGTCCGACTCGAAGGGATTCCTCCCCTCCCTGAGGATCTGGTCTCTAAGCTCTTGGGAGAGGTAGTCTGGATAGCCTGTGTGGATTCCAGTGGCCTCAGAGATCATGCCCTCGATGTATACGGGCACCTCGGTGAGCTCACCCTCCTCCATGTACTTATTCAGGACCATCAGTATCTCCTGAGCTCGACCCACAGCCGGGACCGGGATGATTACCTTCCCCTTCTTGAGGACATGATTTAAAATCTCAACGAAGCCTCCCTCAGTCTCTATCCGCCGTGGGGTGATATTGTCCCGACCGCCGTATGTACTCTCCATTATGAGGGTTTCCACCCTGGGGAACTGGTGTGAGGCAGGGGCCAGGAGCTGGGTGTACCCGTACTTGAAGTCCCCAGTGTAGACTATGTTGTGGAGGCCCTTACCTACATGGAGGTGGACAATAGAAGAGCCCAGTATGTGCCCAGCGTTGTGAAGTGTGAGGCGAATGTCGGGCGCGATGTCAGTCACATCTCCCTGAGGGAGAGGTATTGTGTGTATCACGACCTCTCTGATTTCTTCAGGGCCGTATGGGGCTACTCGGCCCTCCTTGTTCATGACATCGATGTAGTCGCCCTGAAGCAATGTCATCAGGCTCGCAGTAGGCTCGGAGCAATAGACAGGTCCATCGTAGCCATATTTGTATAGGTAAGGAACAAAGCCGCAGTGGTCGAGGTGTGCGTGGGTGACCACGACGGCATCGAGTCGGTTAAGGTCAAACTCCTCGGTATCAAGCCTGGGGAACATTTCGATGGGCCTTCTGGTCCCCGGGTTGATGCCACAGTCTAACAGGACGCTGCTCTCTCGGGTGCGTATGAGGACGGCTGAACGCCCGACGTGTCGGCTTGCTCCCAGGTAGGTGACCCTCACATCCCCGGAGGGATTCAACATAGGTCTGAAGATAGACTCACCAGTCTCCCTGAGGATTCGCTCCCTCTCCTTGCTTTTCGAGTAGAGATAGCCACGAATCTGCTTGATAGTAAGGCTTGGGAGGGGTGGCGACCTCACAACATTAGGATTCCAATGGGTGCTCTTGACTATCTCTAAGAGGTTGGAGCCACCCTTCCCTATGGCCGCTCCGGGTTTCTCGACCTCCAAAACGACCTCCCCTAGTGTGGGATCGAAGTAGCTCTGGATGAGACCTGAGTCCTTTGATATCAGGTCGCTTATTATCCTCTCTGCCTCAACCTCGGAAATGCGAACCGAAGGATCAGAACGGATTACGATCCTCTTCTTGATAAGGCCCGCTATCTCAGCGACAATGTGGCTATTCTCGTGGAGTATCTCTGGTTTCTGCGTGTATATGGCGAGTCGAGGACCTTCGAACTCGATCCTAGTTATTCCTATCTCTGGGGGTATCTTCTCAAGTATTGTGTTCCTTATATCTGCGTATGACATACTCTGTTGGTTCCGCATCTGGATCTATCTCATCAATTCAATAGTGCCTGTTTTTCCTCCAGGCATAGTTCTTTGTAACCATCGGACGTAATGATGGCAACATCAAAGTTATCACCGCTAGCAACATCCCTTTTCATCGCTGAATCTATAGCCCTAACAATGATAGGCATCATCTCGACGACTGTGCTATCCTCCATGTACCTGTCCTCAAGCACTCCGTATGCGAATGGTGAACCTGATCCTGTGGAGACCATTTTCTCCTCGGTAAGACTGCCGAAGGGGTCAAGGTTATATACGTGAGGGCCAGTCTCGTCAAGACCGCCGATAAGGGCTTGGAGTGGTAGGGGCATCCCTACTTCCCTGTTTGAGAAGAGGATGTTAGAGACAAGGCGGGCCGCAGCGGAGACCGGCATGGGCCTGCCCTTCTCTAAGTGGAAGAGCTTGGCGTTGACCTTAAGGATGTCGACTACCCTCTGGGCGACTGAAACGCCGCCCGCTATCGTCATAGCAAGGTTGTCGCTGATCTTGTAAACCTTCTTGGCATTCTTACTGGCAACATAGTTACCCATAGTCGCCCTAGTATCGGTTCCGAGTATGACGCCGTCGCTGCAGACGGCGGCCACCGTTGTGGTTCCTCCGATTTCACCTAATCTATTATTCATGTCTGAGACCTCAGATCGAGAGTAAAGTATAGTAATCCTTAGAAGGAAAACCAAGTAAGATAAAAATGTGTTCTTTAAAAACTTTTCTTAACTACCAATATGTCGCTATTTTCTTGATTTGCTATTCAATAATCTAAGGCTTCACGATGAAAAAGGTTATTTTCTAGGTTGTAGGTTGCATATCGAAGCCGGTGGAGTGTTGAATAGGGTTCACAGGATCGATCTTCCCCGTGTGGTGTTGTTGGGTAGGGGAGTGTTGGAGTCCCTCGCCGATGTCTGCAGCGAGTTAGGACTCAAGAGACCCCTCATAGTAACAGGAAGGAAGACCTACCACATCGCAGGCGGGAGAGCCAAGGCTATCCTCGAGGAGGGAAAAATTGAACCCGAGATTACTTTCTGCAGCGAGGCCGATCTTGTGACCGTCGACAGAGTAAGGGATAAGGCTCGAAGCATGAGCGCTGATGCGGTGATTGGTGTCGGCGGAGGGAGGACCATAGATGTCGCTAAACTCGGTGCATTCAGAAACGGAAACCTGTTCGTTAGCGTTCCCACAACAGCATCCCACGATGGGATCGCCAGCAGTTCAGCATCCATCAAGGGGCTTGGTAGGCCCTACTCGATGAAGGCGAACTCGCCAATCGCCGTGCTAGCGGACTGCGAGGTCATTGAGAAGTCTCCCTATAGATTCACCGCAAGTGGTTGCGGGGATATCATCTCCAAGGCTGTCTCAGTGCACGATTGGAGACTCGCACACAAAGAGAAGGATGAGTACTACGGCGAGTACGCTGGCAGCCTAGCCCTAATGAGCTCCCAGCTAATCATGAGGAATGCCCAGCTAATACGAGAGCGGCAAGAAGAGGGTTACAGAACCTTGCTGGAGGCTCTTGTGAGCTGTGGCGTCGCCATGAGTATCGCAGGAAGCAGCAGGCCTTGTAGCGGGTCTGAGCACCTGTTCAGCCACACTCTAGACATGATCGCGCCGGGCTCGGCCCTTCACGGAGAGCAATGCGGGCTGGGCACTATCATGATGGCGAAGCTACACGGGTTGGACTGGATGGCAATCAAGAAAACTCTCCAGACGATCGGGGCTCCAACTACAGCCAAAGATTTGGGATTTAGCAGGGACATCATCATTGAGGCGCTGGTCAAAGCGAAAGACATCAGGTCAGATCGATACACGATCCTGAACAAGATCAACCTCACCGAGGAATCTGCCGAAAAGCTAGCTAGGGACTGCAAAGTCCTGTAATTATATCTAGAATGGGTTATAGAGACACAGACTAATGTTTATAAAAGGCTAACTCCCCTTCAATTTGAGATTATTACGGGTGGGAATGTCTTGACCACTGTCCAATTGAAAGTTTCAGAGGCGAAGCAGCAGAGAGATGTAGGCAGGAGCATAGCTAGAATCGACTCCGAGACGATGAAAACCCTCGGGGTCACCGTTGGCGACGTCGTCGAGATAAACGGAAAGAAGGAGACAGCCGCCAAGGCCTGGCCCGCATACCCAGAAGACCAGGGTCTAGGAATCATCAGGATAGACGGTTTTATCAGGAAAAACTCGGGTGTCTCCATCAACGAGTTCGTGACTGTCAAGAAGGCCGAGGCAGAGTACGCCTCCTCGATCAAGCTGGCCCCCGTAGACATACGAATCAGCGTCGATAGCGACTTCATTAGGTTCGTGAAGGACAGGCTTATAGACAGGCCTGCCACAAGGGGAGACACCCTCCTCATAATGATGCTCGGCCACTCTGTGCCCTTCCTTGTCGTAAACACGAGGCCAAACGGCATCGTGAAGATTTCTCCGACAACTGAGATCACGATACTAAGTGAGCCGGTGCCCGAGCTTGAGATACCGAGCAGGACCACATACGAGGACATCGGCGGCCTTGAGGAGGAGATAAAACGGATACGGGAGATGGTGGAACTCCCCCTGAGGCACCCCGAAATATTCCAGCGCCTCGGCATCGACCCGCCGAAGGGTGTGCTCCTCCACGGGCCACCTGGCTGTGGCAAGACCCTTCTTGCCAGGGCAGTCGCCAACGAGTCAGACGCCAACTTCTATGCCATCAACGGACCCGAGATCATGAGCAAATTCTACGGTGAATCCGAGGCCAGGATGAGAAAGATGTTTGAGGACGCCGAGAAGAACGCCCCCAGCATCCTCTTCATCGACGAGATAGACGCCATCGCCCCTAAGCGCGGGGAAGTTACCGGAGAGGTTGAACGCCGGGTCGTCGCCCAACTCCTAGCGTCCATGGACGGGCTAAAAGGAAGAGGCAACGTCATAGTCATCGGCGCCACAAACAGGCCAGACGCCCTTGACCCTGCCCTCAGGAGGCCGGGCAGGTTCGACAGGGAGATAGAAATAGGGATCCCGGACAGAGAAGGTCGTCACGAAATACTCCAGATCCATACTAGGGGGATGCCTCTGGGTGAAGACGTCAACCTCCTAGATATCGGCGAGATAACCCATGGCTACACGGGAGCCGACCTCGAGGCCCTGAGCAGGGAGGCCGCGATGAAGGCGCTGCGAAGATACCTACCTCGGATCGACCTAGAGGACAAGAGGATACCTCATGAGGTTCTTGACCAGATGGAGGTGAACAACCAGGACATTCTCGACGCCTTCAGGGAAGTGACTCCCACGGCGATGAGGGAGGTATTCATAGAGACCCCGAACGTCCCATGGGACAGCGTCGGCGGACTGGAACATGTGAAGCAAAACCTCATAGAGGCCGTGGAGTGGCCGCTGAAGAACCCCGAGATGTTCCAGCGACTCGGTATAACTCCGCCCAAGGGGATACTACTCCATGGGCCTCCCGGCTGCGGTAAGACGTTGCTCGCCAGGGCGGTGGCAACCGAGTCCCAGGCCAACTTTATATCAATAAGGGGGCCCGAGATATTCAGCAAGTGGGTGGGCGAGTCTGAGAAGGCTATAAGAGAGATATTCAGAAAGGCTCGGATGGCAGCGCCCTCTATTATCTTCTTCGACGAGTTCGACTCCCTGGTGCCCAGCAGAGGTATGGGGGGCGACTCCAGGGTGACGGAACGGGTGATAAGCCAGCTCCTAACAGAGATTGATGGTCTGCTAACCCTCCAGAATGTGCTGGTGATCGCTGCGACGAACCGCCCGGACATTATTGACCCGGCTGTCCTCCGTCCCGGAAGGTTCGACAGGAGGGTCTACGTCCCAGCACCAGACGAGGTAGCGAGGTTAAAGATCCTTGAGATAAAGACGAAGGATATGCCTCTCCCAGATGAGGTCGACCTCGTCAAGCTGGCGAGGGAGATGGACGGATACTCCGGGGCCGACATCGAGTCGGTGTGCAGGGAAGCAGCTCTGAATGCCCTGAGGAAGAGCACCGATTCCAACCTTGTGACACTGGATGACTTCAGGGACGCCATGGCGGAGATGTCGCCTTCGATAACGCCCGACATGGAGAAATGGTACCTCGACATCTCGAAGAAGTTCAAGGAGCGGGACAAGCCACCGATGATCATTGCGTAGGTGCGTGGGTTGAACAACAAGCTGGTCACTACGACCATAGTGGAGGAGCTAGGTAGGAACGGTGCCAACACCCTGGATGACTTATACACAGCCGTCCACAAACTTCACTCCGAAATGGAGAGAAGTTTCTTCGAGGAGACCCTCATGATTATGGAGATCCAGGGCCTCATCAGGGTTTACAAGATGGCCCGAGGAAAGAGGAGAGTCGAGCTGGCAAAGGGTTGAGCTTTGGGGGTCAAGCTCGGCGGCCTCGTAGAGGCCAGAAACGTCGCAATCGAGGACCTAGCCGGACGCAGGATCGCTTTTGATGGACATAACATCCTCTACCAGTTCCTTGCAATAATCAGGGGGCGAGGAGGGGAGCCTCTCAAGGACAGGGACGGCAGAATCACCAGCCACCTTAGCGGCCTCATCTACAGGAACTCGAACCTTATGGAGGCTGGTGTACAGATAGCCTATGTCTTTGACGGCAGTCCCCACGAATTCAAAAGGAAGGTCGTCAGGAGGAGAGTTAAGATCAGGAGGGAGGCTCAGGAGAAGTACGAGGCCGCGGTCAAGGATGGAAGGGTAGAGGAGGCGAGACTCTATGGCCAAAGGGCGGTCACGACCACAACGGACATCGTCTCCGACGCCAAGAGACTGCTTACCCTCATGGGAGCCCCCTGGGTTCAGGCTCCTGGGGAGGGGGAAGCACAATCGTCACACATGGCCCTGAGAGGAGATGTATGGGGAACTGCGAGCCAAGACTTCGACTCCCTCCTATACGGGGCGCCGCGCCTCATAAGAAACCTTTCCATAACGGGGAGGAGAAAGCTGCCCCGGAAAAACGTCTACATCAAGATCGAGCCGGAGATGATAGAACTCTCCGGTTTTCTTGGGGATCTAGGTATCTCGAGGGAGCAGCTTATAGACGTCGGCATACTCGTCGGCACGGACTACAATCCCGACGGGATCAAGGGCATTGGACCGAAGACCGCCCTCAAACTGATCAAGGAGCACGATAGCCTCGAGAGCGCAATGCCCTATATAAAGAAACCCAACTTTCCCCATCCTGTACAGGAGATAAGGGGGCTATTCCTCGAACCCAGAGTCACAGACGACTACTTACTGGAGTGGGGGCCTCCCGACGCCGACGGTATAGTCTCATTCCTGTGCGGGGAGAGGGACTTCGATAAGGGCAGGGTCCTTAAGGCCGTGGAGAAGATCGAGAAAGGCTACAAGAAGGAAAAGGGCAGGATGACCCTGGATAAGTGGTTTCAGCCCAGATGAAATAACCCATATAACTACTTGATTGTCTTATACTCATATCAAAACATGATTTCGATCACACTGTGAAGCTATTACGGGAGATTTCCCCCCAAGAAAAACAATTAATTGGGTGTACATCACCCTTTTCCTTCCTGAAAGGTATTTAAAACAGTAGAGGGGGGTTTTGTAGGATCACCTTTGAACGAGGGGAGACGAGGGTCTCTTAGGCTGCTGCTGATCGTCCAACTGACACAGAACATAAGGGGTGGTATCATCTCCCCTATACTCGCCCTCTTCATTAGAGGTCACGGTTTGTCTGTGAGTCAAATCGGTTTTCTCGGCATAGCCGGAATGCTAGGCTGGTTCATCTTCGAGCCCCTTTCCGGAGTCGTAGCTGACAGGATCAGGAAGAAGTACATGATCATTTTCGCGATCGTATCCTCTACCGTCATATACGCGTCTTACCCCATGGCCAGTAGCATCTGGCATTTCGCGGTCCTTGCTTTCTTTATGTCTTCAGTTATGTCGGCTTACGCTGTCTCAGTTAAGGCTATGACAGCAGAACTCCTCCCGGAATCTGACAGGGGTAGGACATATGGGAGGTACCTCTCGGCAATATCGATGGGCGGGGTTGTGGCCCCCTTCATCGGTGGTTGGGTCTCGGCGAACTTCGGCTACACACTCCCTTTCTACATCTCCGCAAGCGTCGGGTTGGTCAGTCTGGCCCTAGTACTCCTAATGAGATATGACGACAAGGCACCGGAGAACAGCAAGCCTCTCGAGGAGTCAGCGAAAGGAGAGAAGCTAATGACGAAACCCTTCATCAGCATCCTAGTAGTACGGATGATCTTCATGTTCAACCTTCTCTTCAGGCAGAATTTCCTCCCTATCTACCTCAATGAAAGCCCCAATTATCAGGCGTCGGAGACCGAGATAGGCGCCTTCATGACTGTTGTAAGGGTGACAAGCGCCCTCTCCCAGGCTGTGCTCGGAGACCTCAACGACCGCTTCGGCAGTGAGATCATGATCGTCGGTGGTGTAGGCCTGCTCGGGCTCAGCTATTTGGTGATGGGCTACGGCTCGGGGGACGCAATCCTTTACGCACTTGCGGGGGTTCAGGGCATCCTCATGGCGGCGGCGAACATGAGCATGATGATCCACCTCATGGCCATCATGCCCGAGGGGAGAACAGGGATGGTGATGGGCCTTTACTCGGAGGCCGAGAACGTAGGGGGCATCGTCGCCTCCCCTGCACTGGGCGTCATCTACGATTCCGTCGGTCCCCTGGCTTCCCTGTACACTGTCACGGCCATACTTGTCCTTGATGCTGTGCTAACCATGATACTGATAAGAAGAAAGGCTGAAAGATCAAGGGATGCAGCCCATGAGGTTCAGCCTGTCCCTCAATAGCGGTCATGGTCCTACAGTTGAAGCCGTCGAGCTAGCGGTCTTGGCCGAGGAGACGGGCCTCGATTGCGTCTGGTACTGCCAGGATCTCTTTCAGCGGGATGTCTGGGTCTTCCTGACGGCTGCGGCGGCGAGGACGAAGAAGATAGACCTGGGAACCGGGATCGTCACTCCGTACACCGTTAACCCCGCGGAGCTTGCGATGCACGCGGCTACCATCGACGAGTTTTCCAGCGGTAGGGTGAGGCTGGGAATCAGCGTTGGCGCCGTCGAGTTCCTGAGGTGGGTCGGGATAAGGGCAAGGAGGCCTCTATCGGCGATGAGGGAGTCCGTGGAGATCATCCGGAGGCTCCTGAGAGGGGAGAGGGTGGAGCACGAGGGGAGGGTCTTCAAGGGGTGGACCAAGGACGCCTACATGCGATTCCAGCCTGCAAGGCCCCAGATACCCATCTATCTGGGAGCTCAGAGCAGGCGAATGCTGGAGTTGACGGGAGAGATAGCTGACGGAGGTCTTCCCCTCCTCTTCCCGCCGGAGTACATCGAAGATGTGCTGCGATACATCTCCAGGGGGGCAGAGAGGGCGGGAAGAAGCCTCGACGATCTGGACATCGTGGGATGTATCTGGTTCTCCATGGCTCAGGACTCGGAGGCCGCCATGGACGCGCTTAGGTCCCTCGTCTCTTACTATGGACCTCATCTAGCCCCGGAAATGATAGGAAAGATTGGACTGTCACCCGAGGACTTCGATCCCATCAAGGAGTCCTTACGAAATCGGGACTATGAGAGAGCAAAGAAGCTAGTCAACGAGGAAATGGCCCGTCTGGCAGTTTTCGGTACACCTGATGAGTGCGTCGAGCGCATCGAGGAGCTCGTGAAGAAGGGTTTGAGCCACGTACGATTCGGCCCCCCGCTTGGCCCCGATCCCAAAGAAACGATACGACTGATAGGGGAGGAGATCATCCCCCACTTCACGGAGTAATAACAGTAAAAATTCCCCTTTATTTTGGCCTCTAATGAAAGAAATAACGAACCCTCAGAGTGAAAGGGTTTCAGCTCTGCTCTTTTATTCGTCTCCTTATCCGATCAACCATTGGTAGAAGGGAAAGCTCGTCTGACAATCAGTGTCCTCAATTTCGGCAACGACTATTATTAGGATCCAGAGGGAAATTAAATCGATGCGAATACCTTCCTCTTAGATGCCTAGGAAAATTCGAGGATTATCGATTTCGTACTCACGAACATACCCCCCTGCCTTGGACGATGAATGGTACCTTTCCTTTTTCGTTCGAGTTCTACGAGTACGATATGGTGATCTTCAGCTAGGTATGGATTACGCATTCCAAATTAGAGCAGCTATTCAGCCTTCAAGATTTCGTTGGAGATAGTGGTGGGTTCATCATGTTTTGGCAGATGGGGGGATTCTGTGGCTAGCAGAAATACGGCGAGTGGGACGGGACGATAGTAGAGGTATTTGCGGTCAACTCCGAAAACGATCCACCAATCCTTGTTGCAGGTGATTATAAATCGGGCAGACGGTTACCTTCGCATCCAACCCTGCGGGGGAAAGTGGCATGAACTTTGTGGAATGAAAATAGTACATGCATTTTGTCCAATGTCTGTTAGCTTGGTCGACCGATCTAATTAGTTATGGCCATTTTCTAATCCGAAATACCACCCACATAGTAGAGTCATTGAGAAAGGATTGATCGAAGACGCTGATATGCGACAGCGTATCCGTTGGAACCAGAAAGAAAGGATTGATACTCAGTGAAAATACCCCCCCTCAAAATACGGATGCGAGCTCGCTCAAATAATTCCGAAGCTCTACGTCGATTCCATTAGCATAACGCTTGAAAACAGTCCAAACGGTAATATGTTAGATATTACGATAATATTATTATCTAGATCTCGGTTTTAAGGACGTCTATAATGAAAGGACGCCTTTTTCTAGACTTTATTATACCTCCTTAATCAGCCTCCACGGAAGCATTGTACTATGTTGAGGCATTAGTGTTACGTGCTAGCCATTTGATGAGTTTACTTTTGAGACTGTAGAGCCCCTGAATATCGGCATAAGCTTCCACTTCTCCTCAGGGTGGAAGTGCATGACGAGTCGAATGAGCTGCTCCTCGTTCTCGGCCTCCACTTCCCTATACCCCTCAAAGCGCCCCGTCATGTAGGACGGAGATAGTTTGGGATACTCACCTGGGTGCTCCTTCATCTTCACGTCTAGAGATCTAACTTTCTCCCTAACCTTATCTGAGTCCCCGGGATCGAACTCGAAGAACCATAAAAACCTCAAGTCCTCCCTCACCAAAAAAGAAGTGCTCGCCACCCACCTTTTACATTTTGTCTGTGATAATCATAACACAAACGACCAAATGTCACTGTGTTAGAAATCAACTCAATTCCCATTGAAAGGGAGATCACCGACGACTAGAAATTCAAAGCTGCACGAAGAGCAAACTTGGATAATGTCTTGACTCGTAATTGACCCGCTATAATCGCCCATGGGGGGGCTTGGGCTCTTCCCGATGAGACAGTAGAGCCTAGCATCAGGGGAGTTGAAGACGCCGCAAGAGCAGGGTGGAAAATCCTGTCCGCCGGCGGCTCAGCCCTCGAAGCCGTGGAGAAATAAGTCAACGCGATGGAGGAAAAACCTCTCTTTGATGCAGGAGTCGGCTCCATGCTCAATAGAGATGGACGAGATGATCATGGAAAGCAGCACGCAGAAGACTGGAGCCGCAGCAGCCAAGAGAAAAACCAAGAACCCCTTGAGCCTCGCGAGAAAGAACATGGAAAAGACCGAACACGTCATGATCATAGGAGAAAACGAGAGGCTGCGCCCTCACACATCGAAAAGGGGAGAAAGCCAGCGAAGCAGCAGGAAAAGCGATGAGACACATGAGGCAGAGGGCGGGGGACACACAGGTAAAACCACCATCGACCCAAAAGGAGAGACAAGCCACCAACACACGACGAAAAGGATGGACAAAGATTAAGACAGGCACGCGAAACGACGGCACCAGGAGAAACTCCAGAAGAAGGGCAGAGCACCCCCAAAAAAAACACCCAGACCAAGAAGAGAACGAAGGGCACACCCAGAAACCAGGTCAAAGGACAGACAACTCAGACGAGCAGCTACAGCCAAAACCCAAAAAAAAACACAAAATAGCCAACCCACAAAACGATGATGAAAGAACCCCCTCCTCCCCCCCTCTCTCCGAGCAAGAAGAAGGGACACGTCAGAATGGTGGGCCGGGCCGGGATCGAACCGGCGACCGCCGCCACGTCAAGGCGGTGTCATACCACTAGACCACCGGCCCAATGACACGGGAGAATACGGCAGCGAACCCGTATATGTCTATCGCTCCCCCACGTACTCGACGAGCCCCATCCTCCGGAGGAACCCGTAGTAGCCGATGAGGAACTCGAGGTCCGTCTCCCCCCGCTCCAGCTCCACCAGGTTCGAGACCTCCAGCAGGCTCCTCACACCGTCCGTCCAGAACATCGCAGTCGTAGCCATCGACCTCCCCCGGGGATGCCCCTTCCCAAGCTCCCTGAGGGCGTCACGATCCTCGGCCGAGAGCTTCCTGATCCACGGCCTCGTAGAGACCGGCCCCATGAAAAGCCTCCTGGGCACGATGCCCGCGGCCTCCCTCTCCCGCCTCTTAGGCCTCCCACTTCGGACAGGTGGCAGCGGATCCAGACCCTTAACCCGGGCGTACTCCCTCAGAGTATCTTCGGCGCGCTCCCGCTCCACCTTGACGAACCTCTCGAACCCGGATACCAGCCGACTCTCCAAGGCCAGGTATTCTGCATCCTCGCCCGCTATCCTCCTGACGGTCCTCAAAGCCTCTACGCCCCTCCCAGCCCTATACGATGCCACTTTCTTTAACTTGGCCAGTGCCTTAGCGAGCTCCCCAGGATCAGAATCAGCCTCAGACGACCCGATGGCGTCGGTGACCAAACCCTGCAGAGACCCAACTATGCCCGCCTTCAGCCTAGAGGCCACCTCGTTCACCAACCATACAGCATCCTCAGGGCCGGCGTTGGCTATCGAGTAGGCATATGTAGCCGTCATAAGAGCCACCTTTCGAAGGGACTCTGGATCCACCTTCTCCAAGGTATCCCAGCTAGTGTGGTAGAATAGGTCGGGCCACTGGATGATCATGGGGCAGGGCACCCCCACCGTCGGGTCGGAGTAAATGTAGTGGTCGCTGCCGCCCGAGAACGGGCTAACCGCATGCCTGAACAGTGGGTACTTGGAGCTACCCCCAAGGTTACTCACCTCTGCCTTTACCTCGTCGAATATCGCCTCCATGAGCGCGTTCACGAAGGACGGGGTAGCCTCCGGGGTCCTCTCGACGATTATAACGCTCTTACACTTGTCCTGGTCCTCCCCCACCATGTCCAGGTTCAACGCGGCCACCATCTTGGGGATATCAGACTCATTGGCAGCTAAGTAGTTGTACGTCCCGGTCATCTCAGGGACGAGGGTGAACATTATGGTCCTCTTGGGCTTGGACAGCTCACCGTTGGAGATCAGCGCATGGATAGCCCTCGCCGCCTCCATTGCAGCGCTACTCCCCGACGCGTTGTCGTTGGCAGACGGCTGAGGATGGCAGATATGGGCGACGACCATCACCACCTCGTCGGTCTCACCGGGGATAGTAACCACCGCGTTCTCTATCTCGCCCTTATACAGCTTGGAATCCACCTTCGACCACACCTTCACGGGGTCCTTCGCCTTCTCCTGCTTCTTCACGAGCTCCCTGAGACGCCTGCCCTGCCTCGGAGACATTACGAAACCAAAGGCAGGCTTCTCATCCCCACTCCACCAGAAGCTAGTGTACTTCAGTGCGTCGGCGAGTGCCCCCTCGGGCTTCACAGGCGGGCTGACGAACATACCGTCGTAGATGATGCCTATCGCGCCGAACCTCTCCACTGCAAGCTCGTGCACCCTACCGATGTCGCCGTTGGTCACGACGATCTTACCAGCTACATCCAGTTTCCTGTAGTCTCTCTCTTCCTCCCCCTTATCAAGGACGACGACCTCCGCCTCGACGCCCCCCTCAGGCGTCGGGTGGCTCCTCTGTATCAGGCTGATTTTAGACTCGGACCAACGCGCCAAATATCTGGCCTCATCCTCAGGGTAGACAAGTTTGAGTTCCGCCCCATCACAGCTCCACTCCCTGAAGTGGAGGCTACTCCACGAGTAGGTCTTATCATCCGCCGGGTAGCTGTGCACCTCAGCGTCTAGGCCATAGCCCTTCAAGGTGTCCACAGAATACTCCACCGCCGCCCTTATGCCAGGGCTGGCCTGGATCCTGTGGTTTCTGCTGATCTCTGATACGAAGTTAAAGGCTATCTCTCCGGAGACCTCCTTCTCCAACCTCCTGTAAATATTCTTGATCATGGTTATCTACTCACTTCCAGACAGTTATAGCATTAACCATGGGTAACTTCTCATCAAAATGAATCCGATTAAAGAAGGTGAGCCGGAAATCGTATCCGTAAGAGCTCCCCGAAAGCCTCAAGTTATTATTCTTTCCTGCCAACTGCCTTTCAGAAGATAGGCCATTGCCAGTATGGCTGAAGCGACGTTACCTATAGCGAAGCCGAGCCAGATGCCGATGACGCCCATATTCATGATGTAGTAGAGTACGTAGGAGAAAAGGATCCTCATGCCCCAGAGCCTGATGAGGGAGAGGGCCATGGAGACCCTCGTCTTCCCGGCGGCCTGTAGAGCCCTCATGCACAGCTGGAACACCGTGAAGAAGGGGAAGAAAGGCGCGAAGTACGTCATGTACGTGGAGCCTAGGGAGACGACGGTAGGGTCCGCTATGAAGAACCGGTATAAGGGGACCCTGAGGAGGTAGATGATAGTGCTCTCCACCGCGGATAAGCCTACGAAGAATATGAACAGCTTCTTGACGATCTCATTCACCCGGTCAATCTTGTTTGCCCCTATGTTCTGGCCTACCATAGTTGATAGTGCGGTGACGCCGCCTATGATCACTATCTGGATGAGGCTGGAGATCCGACTCCCTATCCCGTACGCGCTGAGCAGCAGTCCGGTTCCGCCGAGAGTTCTGTCGGCTGTGGATACTAGGGAAGTGATCACGGTGAAACCGAGGGCGGTCCCGCTCTGACCTATTGAAGAGGGGAGGCCGATGGCCGCTATTTTCTTTATGAGCGTCGGATCTGGTACAAGATCCTCTCGGCTGAGCTTTACACCCACCTTCCCGGTGAAGAGCAGGTACATGCCTATAAGACCCGCCAGGCCCCGGGTCATCACGGTGGTCAGTGCGGCACCCGGTGCCCCCATGGCGGGTAGGCCCAGCCATCCAAACACGAAGAATGGGTCTAGGATAGTGTCGAGGACTGCAGAGGATATGGAGAGGATCATAGGCGTCTTAGTGTCTCCGTATCCCCTCATGAGAGATTGGAACCCAAAGCTCATGAACATGAACGGCACGCCAAGGAAGGTGATCCTCAGGTAGCTGGCAGCGATCCTGAGGATTCCCTCGGGCGCGTTGATTAGCCGGAGTATCGTCTCGGCGAGGAAGAACCCTGAGACGGAGACGCTTATGGACGCCCATAGGAGTATTGATAACATCTGCCCTGCCACCCTGTTTGCGCTCCTGATGTCTTCTGCGCCTACGTATTGGGAGACCAAGGACAGTCCTGCCACGCCGAAGCCCCCGCTTATCGACATTAGGAGGAACATGATGGGCCAGCTTATCGACGGCGCAGCCACTGCATCGGGCCCCAGCTTGCCCAGCCAGAAAGTGTCTGTCAGGTTGTAGACGGTCTGGAAGGCGTTAGAGAGCATGACCGGCCATGATAGTGCCAGGGTTGTCCGGATGATATCCCCCTCCAGTATTCGCTTGCGCATGGTTTCCTTCTGTCTTGAGAGGCCTGCGCGTTTCATCATATTACCTCGAATGGGTTTGTGTTCGTCTAGAGGGGCGCTAAAGATTTATATGATTTGGATCTGTCCGATATTAACATCTGCCGCTGTAGCTCAGCCTGGGAGAGCGCCCGGCTGAAGACCGGGGTGCCGAGTGTTCAAATCACTCCAGCGGCACCATTCTTTCTGTTGTATGTGTGCGTTGTGTTTGAGGTTTCTTAGCGTGTCTGTGGGTGGTCGTGCGCGTTTTTCGATGTATCTTTGGTGTGAAGATGGTCGATATCCTATATTGATTTTCACAGCATCGAAAAAATTAAAAAAATATGTGTCGTGTCGACTGTTGTAGGGGGAACCTGTTTTGTGCCCTCCGTTTCCTAGTGAATCTAGTTGATGGATAAGATATGGTTGTAGAAGATGACCCTACTTTCATTAATGTACTAATTCTGCTACTGGAGGATGAAGGCTACGATGTCGATGCCGCGAAGAGGGGCGTCGAGGCACTCTCCAAGATCATGGAGAAGGACTAACTCTTTGATATTGACCGATAGGAAGCTTCCCCAAGTAGATGGCGTGGAGCTCATCCAGAAGATCGAAGGCTTAAACCCTTTGATCCGGAGGTTGATATTCACTAGCTACCCAATGGTTCTTCGACGTGCAGGATGATACAGACATTGGTGTCGACGTCTACCTAACGAAGTCCATGGAGCCTGAGAAGCTCCTAGAAATTGTGCGGTCTCAACTAGCGGAGTCAAAGATGGTGAGTAAGGACTGAGTGGAAAGAATTAGTGGGTGTGGGGTTTATCCGATTAGGTGGAGCTTGACCTGCCTTCCTGACATAAAGACGAGCTTCCCGTCGGTGAAGACTGCGTCCTGCTCGAGGGCCATCCGGACTTCCTGCCCATCCCATTCGGGGACTTCCTTCTTCGCGTTTAGTTCTATGGCGTAACAGGTGTCGTTGAACAGCTTGTAGTCTCCTCGCCCGGGTACGCCCTCTTGGCGGTCCCAGAGGCCTATCGTCGGTCCAGCCGCGTGGCCGTGGAACCCAAGGGGATGGGTGTATATGCTAGCGTTTATCCGCTCCTCTTTCGCCTTGTCCAATGCGGCCTTCAGTATCTCGTTACCGGTCCTGCCTTCGACCATCGCCCAGGCATGAATGTCCTGCAGCCTGTTCCCGTCTGCAAGCGCCTTCTTCAGATCCTCAGGAGCGTCGTTCTCACCCGCCTTCAGTACGTAGGCGTTCTGCTGTATGTCCGTAGCCAGTCCAAGGTAGTAGAAGCCGATGTCGCAGTGGAGGAGGTCCCCGGGCTCTATGAGTTTCCGCTTCTCTTTCGCATCGTATTTCTGGTCTGTGGCTTGGATGTCGACGCTCGGCTGGAACCAGGCCTGGAGGCCCAAGTCGAGCATCTTCTGGCGCATCCACCAGACGACATCGTCGGTGGTCGTGATCCCCGGGGTTATGATTCGGCTGGAGAAGGCCTCGGAGACGATGGCATGGGTGATCTCAACTAGACCCGGGTAGACATCGATCTCAGCCTTCGTACGCCTCTCTAGCCAGCCCACGGCAAGCCTCTCAGCGCCCTTTGTCCGTGCCATGTGCTCCTCCCCGAGGGCCTCCTTGAGCAGTAGGTACTCGCCGTGGGTGAGCCCATCCCCAAAGGCGAAGGTCTCAGACACGTTTATCCCAATGGTTCCAGGGTCTCTCTCCTTGACGATGCGGGCTAAGCATTCGTACTGCTCCTCCTCGTCGGGATCCCATACGCCCTCGTAGAAGCCCTCTATCCCATACCTGGACAGCACGAGCCTCTCCAAAGTTCGGTCCTCCTTCATGTTGTAGACGAGGATCGTCCGGCGCCGAGCATACATCATTGGTTCAGGGAGAAGGGACATTATCACTGGGTCCTCGTTGTACTCCCTAGCGACAACGATCCACATATCGACTCCCTCCCGCTCCATGATCTCCGGGAGGACCTTGTCTAGGCGCTCCTTCAGCCATGCGTTCTTGACCTCAGCCCTTTTCCTCAGGGGAAGTATCTTCTCCCTGTAAGCATCCGCCCAGGCCTCCCCCGAAGGCCTCAGAACCTCCTTCATTGTCTTACCACCAAGTGACTGGATTATCATCTGAAGATAGCTTAAAACTTCGCTTCGAGGCCTGAGAACACCTTATGAGCCTGATGCATGACTATAGCTATGATGCCCTCACTCCTTGATACGACCAGTGTAAATTCTCTCCTTAGGCCTTGGTACAACAGCCTTGAAGAACCAGTAACGGCACAGGAGGGGACACTCAACAAGCTACTAGATCTTTACTCTAAGTCAGATTACGGTGACAGGTATTCTGCTCAGGATATCGGAGGAGTGGAGGAATACCGTGAGAATTTCCCTCTGCTAAACTACGAACGGCTGAAGGATCTCCTTGAGCCTGTTAAGAGGGGAAACTACCAGGCATTCCTTCCTGAAACACCAGAAGTATGGGTAATGACGAGAGGCACCACTGGTACGCCTAAAGTCCTCCCTGCAACCAAGCTCCACCTGCGGCAAATATTCAGCTGTGGTGCGCGCGCCTACATCAACCATGTTGAGAGAAGCGGCGGAGTCATCGAGGGGAAGATCGTTAACCTCAGCATGCCTTCTCGGGTAGCCAAAATACAGGTCGAGAAAGAAACGATCAGATATGGTTATAGCTCGGGTACCTATTCACGCCTATTCCCCTCCTTCGGGAAAGCAATGTTGGTTCCTACCCAAAATGAAATAGACAACCTAGGTTCAGGTATAACAAAGAAGGACTGGGAAAACAGGTTCGATCTTGTCTATAGGAAGGTGGCTGGGGAGGAGGTGACCATGGTCATTGGGGTTGCCCCCGTTATAATCTCATTCGCCAGGTTTATCAAAAAAGTACATGGACGTCTGCCAAGAGATCTCTGGGATATAAGAACCATAATCTGTACTAGCGTCCGCAAGATACATACTAGATATGCCCCCCTGTACAAGAAGTACTTCGGCGAAATCTCGACAGTCGAGATATACAGCGCGACCGAGGGAGTATTCGCCCAGCAGCTTGACAGCTTACCCTACGTCTGCCCCAACTACGACACACACCTTTTCGAGGTCTCAACGGGGAGTGGCTTCAAGATGCTATACGAGCTTGAGAGGGGTGAGTGGGGGAGACTCGTGATCTCAACATGCATGTTTCCGAGATACGATATTGGTGACATGATCGAATCCATGGGGAAGAACTACTTCAGAGTCTTCGGAAGGGCCAAACCAAGCCACATCCTTGAACACAGGCTCTACAGACTCCTCTTCAAATGGTTTCTATGAACGACTCGACATCGAGTAGAAGATTCAGCCTAGTCTGTTGGTCAAAATACATACTCGAAGTAAAATAACTCAGAGACTAATGAAAATCCGAGTGCTCGACTTTGACTCGTAGAAGGTCGAAGCTTGAGATATACATCGAAGTACTGTCGATAGTCAAGAACGGCACGTCGAAGCCCACTCGCGTCATGTACGAGGCTAATCTGTCATGGGATCACCTCCAGAGCGTCCTGAAGCCAATGGTCAAGCAGGGCCTCATCGAGGAGATAGACACAACCATGGAGAGAAGGAGACGGAGGGATAAGAGGACGACAAGACGCTATGAACTCACCCAGAAGGGAGAGAATGTCCTTAGATACTTCAACGACACGAAGGCCTTCGGCATAGAGAACGTGAAGATAACTTGGTGAATCTATATAATATTAAGATATAGAGTTATTTCTACGTTTTCAAATGATCAAGCGTCACTGGCATCGTTAATACATTACTCAGGAATCCCAGTTTTATATTGATTTACTATAGATGGTGGACCGGGCGGGATTTGAACCCGCGACCTCCGCGTTGCAAGCGCGGCGATCGTACCCCTGATCTACCGGCCCCCTCTAACCTGTCAAACCAAGGGATTTGAATTTATTGGACCATCGAACATATATTCTCTACCCCACCCTTGATTCTGAGTCTGATGGATCGTATTCATGCTGTAATCTTCGACTTAGACGGCACTCTGATCAGCTCCAAACACGACTACGGGGAGATGATGAGAAGGGTATCGGAGATCCTTAAGAGAGAGGGTTTACCCGAGAAAATGTTGTCTCAACCAAGGATCGTATGGCAGATAATTCGCAGCGGGATGAATGGACTCCGAGAGCTTGGATTAACTCTAGGACAAGAAAGGCGGATATTCGAACTCATCAACAGTGCCATCAATGAGGTCGAGATGATGACGATACCGACCGTGGAACCGATGCCTTTAGCCCTGGAGACTCTCAAGGCCCTGAGGAAAATGGGGCTTCGAATAGGTATCGCCACAAGGGGCCACGGGAATTATGCAAGGAGTAGCCTCGTTAAAGCTGGGTTATCAGACTACGTTGATGTATTACTGGCGAGGGACGAAGTGATATACCCTAAACCAAATGCCCACCATCTGCTAGAGGTGGTTAAAGCCTTGAAAGTACCTCCACAAAATGTAATCTACATAGGCGACACTACGACGGATCTGACATCAGCGAGAAATGCCAATATAGCCTTCATAGGTTTCATAGGAAGAGAAGAATGGGCCAAAAGAATGAAGGAGATGGGATGTGAGACCTTAATCTCCGAGCTTACCGAGATCCTAGACATAATTGAGAGCTCCCACTCTCGTTTTCAGTCCTAGCGTTCTACGATTATGATTGAATATATCTACTGACATCAAATAAGATTAGTAAAATGCGAATTATAAGAGATATTCACCTCGCCCTGCTCTGAACACGTGGTGAGAGTAGGACCCAGAGCCAGTCAACGAACTCCCTCAGGTTCTTAGTCTGGATGTAGACATCCCCCGGACCACGAATCCTCGTGACGAAGCCCTCCCCACTGAGGATCGTCTCCTTCCAACCCCCGAACTTCTTTACCTCATAGTCACAGTTATCAGAGAAAGCAACTAGGTGGAAGTTATCAACTATCAACTCTTCGCCAGGGTCAAGCTCATGCTTGTCAATTGCCCCGAAGGTGTTGATGAAGAGATTTCCATCTCCAGAAACCTTGACCATGAATAATCCCTGGCCGAAGATTCCCTTGCTGAACCCCTCCCACTTGACGTCGAGTTCAAGATCCTCAGTAGAAGCGAGATAAGCAGCCTTCTGGATGATATAACCACCATCCCGCTCCACCTTGAGGGTCTGGATGTCCCCCACGGGAGCCGTCCCCAGCCCGATCTGACCTGGTCCATCCATAGCGATGTAGTCGTTGACGAAAAGTGATTGCCTCCCGAGTATCGAAAGACCGATGGTGCCGAAGATACTTCTCTCCCGGCGGTGAGTCTCGACGAAGATGTTAGGAGTCATATAGGTCATTGCTCCTGCCTCGCCAGTGATACGCTCCCCGCTTTCAAGATCTACAACTAGCATCGCGTATGATGGGTCGTACTTTATGTCACATCTCATACTATGTACAAGACAAATGGACGTTTAATGTATTGCTGATTATAACTTCATAAACTCCACATTGATTCTCGGTTAAGGATGATCTTTATGTCGATACTTTTCTCCAACATTCACCAGCGGAATGTGATTCGGGTACCTCCAGTAGCCCTTGGAGAACCTCTGCCTCCCCTTGGTCTCATGTCTCCACGTAACTCTACAAGTATCGCACATCAGTGTGAGAATTGGCCCGAATAGGAATGACACTCTCTTCTAAACCAGCTTCCTCCTGACGTGATATGGGAGGTTGGGTAAAACGCCTTCGTTGGCTAGAGTATGGGTTCCTATTTTAGGAATTCATTTCAACTTTTTTTTGGGCGCTCGAAGATTGATTGTATCCCAGTTAAAAAAATTAGGATTATAGATACATATTCATTTTTGCCGATTTGCGTTTTTACAAAGCCTATCAAAGTGTATGGCTCAGTATGAAACGGAGGGCACCCTTGTTTAGCGGGTTATAACTCGTCTATTTCCGCTTCCTTATTAGGAACCTGACCTGTTCATCGTCCGATTCAAGGAGGAGTACTTCATGGCCAAGCCTGTTAGCGAGTCTCTTGATGTCCTCCTCGGCTGCCGGGTCGTCCGCGATCACTTCGAGAACCTGCCCCTCATCCAACTCATCGAGTACCAAGCGAGTCCGGAAAACGGGCTCAGGGCAGTATAAGCCCAAGCAGTCTAATACCTTGTCAGGCTTCTCTGTCATTTCGGATCACCTCAGGATTCACGATGGTGGGATAAATCCTCTTCTAATTTGTAAGTGTATCAACTTCTGGCTCTCGGTGGCTGGGTAATGGAGAGTATCTCGGTTTTCACATACTGGAGGTATTGTCCCTGATCCACGGTGTTGAAGAGTGTGACCGAGCCGTCCCTCACCAGGCCCACGGTATGCCCGTGCTTCTTCGACTTTGTTAGAATATACCAAGGATCTCCCCGAGCCGCGTACTCGTCAAAGAGGCTTGTTCCCACTATGTCGGGGCCATAGAGGCTCAGCTTGTTTATATTGGGGATATCCATATTCTCGAAGAAGATGACCTTGGTTCTCTCCGGATTGGCGAGGTGGAAGGTTTTCAGAGTTTCTGGGAGGATACGAACCTCGACTACGACTCCCATCTCCCCGAAAACTATCTCGCTAAGCCGATTGGCCACCTTGTTAGCTATTGCCTTCTTGTCGACGACGGTCAAGAACATCCTGTCATCGACCTCGGTGAACGCGAACAGCACCTCTTTAGTCGCTGGGGAAGGGATGAGCTCACCCCTGTGATAGTTGTGGACTACATAATCGTACGAGTACAACCCTGTTAATAGGTCGTCATCGATAGAAACGTTAACAACTTCCGTTATGAGCTCCAGCTCCACTCCCCCCTCTTGGTATTCCTCCATCTCCCTGAAGCCCTCGAGGGCCACAGAGATGTCGAGGAGGGGCATTTGCTCTGTAGAGACGAAAACCTTTCCGGCTGTAGGCATACTCTACCGCCTGTTGTAAGGCTACAACGAGTGAAGATTTAAGCGTATTTAGATATTCACGGATAACTGTACTCATCTTGACTACCGAATGTAGAAGTCTGCCTCTGCCTCGATGGCCATCGCGCTCATCTGACCCAGGGTCCTTAGCCCTTCCAGCAGCTTTGGCTGAAGACGAGCTATATCCGTGAGGGACACTATACCAATCAACCTCAGGCCATCCTTCTCCTTTTGTACAACGGGGAGCTTCTTTATCTTCTCCTGGAACATGATGCGGACGGCCTTCTCCAGGGGCATCTGAGGGTTGACGACTATGATGGGCTCGGTCATGATCTGCTGCACGTTAACAAATTCGGGGGAGTGCCCCCCAGCCACAACCCTCATGAGGATGTCCCTCTCCGTTACAATTCCGACGAGATCGCCCTTGGAAAGAACGACGAGTCCACTTATTCCGAATTTAGCCATCAGACGTGCAGCGTTCATGGCGGACTGATCAGCGTCTATGGTGACGACTTCCCTGACCATAACATCCCGAACGCAAAGAGCCACCTATTTCTACCCCTGCGGTTAAGATAATAGCTTGATTTAAAGTGATTATGGAGTTTTAACACTGTACAGATTCTCGATACTTAGATGTAAGTAGGAATGTTAAAAATATATTAATAAAATGAAGGATTCGTTGATCGAGCCTATTTTAGGACCTTTTTGAAAACCCTGATGTGGTTCCCACCCAGTATCTTAAGGATATCCTCGTCGGAGTACTCTCTCTTCACAAGGACCCTCGTGATATTGGGCACCTTGGAGATATCCTCTAATCCAACAGGCGGTTTCCCTATACCATCGAAGTCCGATCCGAGGCCGACGTAGTCGGGACCAATAATCTCAACGATGTGGTCTATGTGGTCAACCAGGCTCTCGACGGTGGCGTTCTCCTTGGCGACGAAGGCAGGGGCGAAGTTCATGCCCATAACACCGTCGTGCTCCGCCAGAGCCCTGATCATGTCGTCCGTCAGGTTTCTAGGGTGATCGCAGATATCTCTGCAGTTGGAGTGGGAGGCTATGAAAGTGCCCTTCATCAGGTTCGCCACATCCCAGAAGTTGCTATCGCAGAGGTGGGAGACGTCGAATACCATCCCAACCTTCTCCATCTCCTCCAGGGCCTTAACACCCAGCTCTGGCAGCTTGCTCTCAGCCCTCCTAGCCCCGAGGCCGTCCGCAAAGGGCGTCCTAAAGTTCCAGGCGAAGCTCATCATCCTGACTCCTAGCCTATGGAAGACTCTGAGCAAACCTAGGTCACCCATGAGAGGCTCTGCGCCTTCAATTGACAGAAGGCCGCAGACCTTACCCTCCTTCTTCGCCGCGATGATCTCGTCCGAGGATGTGACTGATACAATTCCCTCGTTGGCGTTTATACTCTCATAGAAAACGTCGACCATCTTCAGAGCCATCAGCGTAGCATCTGGGACGATGGGCTTGTTGCCGGTGTACATGGCGAAGGTCTGGCAGGTCACACCGCCTTCGACCATTCTAGGAAGGTCGATGTGCCCGCTCTCAGATCGCTCCCCCAGCTTCCTCTGGCCAGACCTCGGCCACCTCTGAGGAAGGAACTGCATAAGCGTATCACAGTGGGTGTCTACGACTATCGCTTCCTTATGAAGCCTCTTAGCCCTCTCCTCCTGCTGACTATTGAGTTCTATCATTGTCAAACCTCACATATCCGTGATGGATCAGACGTAAAAACCTTCTCAAAACAGGACTCACCATTAACCATATTAATGAAGGCCTATCATTTCTGTTGTTAGAACCCTTCCAGAGTCCGGGAATGGTTTAAAAATGAGTTTAAAGTAGTTTACAGATTCCGAGGAAGCCCGATGCTGATCCGTGAGGTAATACTGGAGAATTTCATGTCGTACGAGTACGCTAGGGTTTCCCTCAAAGAGGGCGTCAATGTAATCTGTGGACCCAACGGCTCTGGCAAGTCTAGCTTCCTCGTCGGCATATGCGTCGCCCTCGGTGACACATACACAGAGAGGTCTAAGAGGCTGAGCGACCTAATACGGTGGGGCCAGGATAGGGCCAGGGTGAGCCTCCTCCTAGACAACTCGGTAAAAGAGAAGGGGCGTAGACCCATCCCGAGGTTTGACAGCGATATCATCACTATCACGAGAAACCTTAGGCGTGACGGAAAATACAGTTTTGAGATAAATCAGAAAGGCGCCCAGAAGTATGAGGTCATGGATATCCTCAGAGGCCTCGGCTTCGATCCGAATAACATGCTCATCATCATGCACCAGAACATGCCGACCCAGTTCGCCGCCTTATCTTCCCATGATAAGCTAAGGAGCCTCGAAACTTCTGTAGGCTTCGAGACATATCGTGCCGATATCATGGAGGCTAAAAGGAAACTGAGTGGCATCCTCAGCGAGGAGGATAGCCTCAATGAACTCCTAAACAGAGCTAGGGAAACTTTGGGCTACTGGAGGGAGCAGAACGAGCGCCTTCAGGAGAAGAGGCAGCACCAGACCCGGATCGTTTTCCTTCAACGGGAGATGGCCTGGAGCAGGGTCTCTGAGCTTGAGAATGCGCTCAGCAGGCTCGAGCAGGACCTTGACAGGGCGGACGAAGACCTCTTCCAAGCAGAGGCGGAGATGGAGAAGAAAGGGAAGCTCGTCGTAGATGCTCAGGACCAGCTGAGGAGGTACCAGAACGCATGGATCGACCTTGTCGAGAAGCGCATTGAGTTCGAGAGGACCATAGGCATCTGCGAGTACACGATCGGGAACGCAAAAGAGCGAATTGTCCAGCTGGAGGGCCTCGTGAAGTCCTCCCGAGAGAGCCAGCGTAAATTCGAGGTAGGGGCGGAGACGCTGAGGGAGAGGCTCAAGTCGGGGCCCACCACATTGGACGACTACTTCAACCTCCTAAGCGAGATCGAGGAGTCCCAGACGAAGGCCTACGACACCTGGTTATCCGAGCTTAGCGAGCAGCGCTCTGGCGTGGATGCCACGGTCGAGTCCCTGTCAAAGCAGCTGAGCGAGGCAGACTCCGGTGTAAAGGATGTCATCGAGGAGATGAATATCATGGGCGTCCACATCGACGAGGCCAACGACAGGTACGTCGAGGGAAGGATAAGCTTGGCCCTCCTAAAGGATCGTAGGGGCAGGCTGAAGAGGAGGATGGAGGAGCTCAAGGGCGACATCGACAGGATGAGGCGGGACCTCAACGACGCCGAGGCTGAGGCCCTCATCAAGGGCGCAAGAGTCGACACGGGAAGGACGTCAGAAGAGATCCTCGGCGATATCAGGAAGACCAGCGGCATCCTCCTAGGGTTGGCCAACGTCTCCGAGGAGGCTGAGGCCATGCACGAGTCCTACTCCCGAACCTTCAACGAGCTCCAGGAGAAGGTCGAGAAGGTCAGGGAGAGCCGAAGGCAGGTCATGGAGGAGATAGATGAGAGAACGGGGAGGTGGACCGAGGTGATGCGTAACCTACTCGAGGAGGTGAACAGCCGCTACCAGAGCCTGCTCTCGATGCTCCAGGCCACGGGAGAGGTCAGGTTGACCAACGCCAACGACATAGAGGAAGCTGGCATCGAGATCTGGGTAGGCTTCAAGGGTGCCGAGCCCAGCAGGCTCGACCCCTACACCCATAGCGGTGGCGAGAGGAGCACGTCAGTCATGGCATTCCTTCTCTCCCTACAGCAGAACGTCCTATCCCCCTTCAGGGCTGTGGACGAGTTCGACCTCCACATGGACCCGAGGAACAAGGAGGTCGTCTCGGAGTTCATCGTCAAAACCCTCGAGGGCTCCCCAGACCAGTACATAGCGATAACACCGAGCCAGGTGACCTTCAGGGGAACAGACACCCACATCATAATGGTTCAAAAGACCGAGGGAGTCTCGACCATAAGGGCGGTCGGGTGAAGTGGCGTCAAAAGAGGCCCAGGAGCAGCTTAGGGGTGTTATAAACCTCTGCAGTGCAGTCTCCGAGGGAGCCGTCGACCCCTTCGCCGTCGATGTCGACTACGTCCTCTCTGTAATCCGCAAGTACTACCCAGAGGTCGGCTCCTTCGAGGACTTTTGCCTCGACGCATCCGCCATAAGGGAGCTTTCGTCGGTCCTGGAGAGGCAGAGCGAGTGGATACAGCACCAGTCCACCACCCTCTACAAGGACCCGTTCATGCTCAGCCAGCAGCTCATGATGATGGATGTGGGCGCAGTAGCCGATGCTCTCTTGAGGTCTTGGCACCCAATAGTGGAACTTGAGCAGATATCGGCGAGGACCCTCGCCGGGTCCGTAGGGTACTGGAGCGACCTTCTCCCCATGGACGAGAGGTGGCCCCAGCAAGGAGTAATTCCAGTTGACGCCGGGACGGCCTCGATAATGGAGGCGAGGGAGCTTGGCTTCATCCTTGAGGAGGGTTTCACCAAGACTCTGGAGGGACTGTGGGCGGAAATGAAGGAGATGGCAGGAGATGAAGGAAAGATCGGATACTGGAACTGGATAGGGAAGGACAGCTACGAGGAGACGGTGAGGAGGGCTTATCTGACATCCTTCCTCGTGAGCTACGGCTACGCCGCAATCGAATCCGATAGATTCGGCGAGAATACTGTTGTCACACCAAACAAGGAGATCAACTCGCAAGGGGGGAACAAGATTTCCCTACCCGTGCTTGTCGACTACGAGGAGTGGGAGAGATGGCGAGAAGAGTGAGAAGGGCGGAGAGGGCCTACTCGAGGAAGGTGAAGGAGGCCGTACAGCTACTGTTCTTCAAGCATCACAGATTGCCGGGTGTGAAGGGATGGGAGCTAAGGCAGGAGCTTGGGCCAGATTGGCTGGAGGTGGTGGAGGTCCTAGACGACCAGCTGAAGAACCTCGACCTCCAGGTGACCAGAGTACTGGATGATCCCGACGCCGCTGCCCAGCCTACCAGATCACAGCTCTCTGACGCAAGGTTCTACATTACCATGAGGGGCACAATTGATCAGAAGATGGCAAAGACTATTGGATGGAGGATAGATGACATAGCTGGCCTGGCTGTCACCATCGCCTTCCTCATAGCGAAACAGGGGAAAGCTCCTAGGGTGGACGTGGAGAGGATCCTCGCTGAGAAGCTCCCCGGCTGGAGGGCGAAGACGAACTTGGAAAGGTACATCGATGAAGGATACCTAGGGCAGGATGATCGAGGCACGCTCTTCATGAACTGGCGCAGCCGAGCGGAAATAGACCAGAAGCAGCTCGTCGACCTCGTCCTTGGCTTTGGGAGGAAGGGTAGCTGAAGCCCCCCCTCAACAGGTTAAGAACGGACTAAGCGTATCCTATTCATCTGCTAAGACCAAGTTATTAGAGTGGAGAGAGGGCGGCGCCCCTTTCTCATAGTGCCTGAGGAGATCGTAGAATTGGCTGTAGCTGGGATGCTTATGCAGCGTCTTGGGATCTATCGATTGAATCATGGTCACCCCTCTCAGGAAGCCCATCCTATCATCCCGAAATGACTCAATCTCGTTTTTCAGCTTCTCCGCGTCGGTTAACATTACCTGGGCATCCTGCAGCTCTCCGGCAAGAATGACGGTAGCCGGCCCACTCGACCACTCGACGGCCCGTTTCAATGAGTCTCTCCTGGCAGCTATCTCCCTTGAAAGATCTACAAGCTCTCTCATCAAGGCGTCTAGGTGGGTTCTCAGGAGCCTGTTCTCTGGTGTATCGTATTCCCGAGCTGTCTCCTTCTCAGAGATCCTGAAGGGCAGGCTCCTAAGCAGTTCCCCCATATCGAGGGCTTCCGCTCCCTTTCTAATACCCAGGCGCTCAAGCTCAGTGGATATCTGTTCCATGGTATCAGGGTCAATGTCGTCAACCTCGACCCTCTTGCTCACCATCTTTCCCACGACCTCGCAATACGGGTCCTCAGCAATGAGCTCAAGGACCGACTCTAATCTGGCCCAATGACTACTGAGGTATCCGAATCGCTCTACCTGGGACCTTCGTGCTTCATCGTAGTTGATGAGATACTTGATGTACCCCCCATCAACTCTCTCTTCTCCAGCGCTTATTGGGCCCTCACCAGCCCCTTCGACGACCTCCTCACGCGGTTTTTCCTCCCGGAGACTGGGGGTAGTCGGCTCCTTGATGTCCTCGGTGGCAGGTCGCTGGGCTTGAACCTCCTGTATCTGTTGAGTAATCGTCCTACTCCTTAGGTACTGAGATGCGGCCTCGAGCAGCTCCAAGACGGCGGAAAACAACGCATAATCCTTTCTGGGTTCGCCCTTGAATATTCTGAAAAGCTCAGAGACGGCCAATGAAGGCTCTTCTGCCTTTGGGGGAACCTCCTTCCTAATGTAATCGACGAGGAGACCGCACAGCTCGTCGAATGCCGTCAGAGACGTTCTCGTACTCTCTGTCGAAGAAGTCTGCGAGGTTGATGGTTCCTGCGTGTGGTTCGGAGGGGCTATTTGAGGCTGGTATAAGACGCCTCTACTTATCATCCGGTCAATGATTCGGTCTATGAATTCGTCCTCTGATAACTGAAGGGGTATCTGCCTTTCTTCGGTATATGAAGGAGGAGGGGCTTCTGTCTTCTGCGGGGAAGAGGGAGGTATTATGACGCTCTCATCAGCCTCGATGGGTGCCCCAACAGAGTAAGAAGGTGGAGGGATCCTAGCCTCGGGGATGATCACCCCCATTTCTTCGACATCCTCTTTTATTATCTCAGGGGCTTTCACGGGAACCTCTACCTTATACTCGTCGAGTACGCTTTCATCACCATCCGCGTAATATGCTTCGAGGACTTCCTCAGTGTGATCCCACCTTTTAAAATAGTTGAGGCTGAGGATTATCTCGGCCTTATCTATATCGCTCTCTTCAGCGTCATTGACGATGGCCATATTATTCTTTATCCGCCAAGCCGATTCCGACTCGAAGAGGTTAAGCTCAGGGGGAAATATCCTCAGGTCGATCATTGGGTCGTCCTTGGTGACGTAGATGTAGAGGTCCCTGCCACGCCTTGAATAGTATCTACCCGTCTAACTCACCCGCCATTGCATTGTCATTCTGAAGCCGACTACCGAGGCCAAGTTTTTTAATTTCCTCGATGTAACTACCTATTTCTCCCTCTAAGACGTTTTCTACTTTACCTAAAATGCCTTCGAATGTGTAATACCAGAAGACGACCATCCATATGAGAGTCATTAGAGTTCCTAGGTAGTCGTGGAAAATGATGGCGGGGAGGAACCCATAATAGTATGCCAGAAGCGAGGATATTAGGATACGTACGATGTTCACGAGAAATGTACCCTCGATCCCTATCAGGATCGCCGTGAGCTTGCTTCTCATCGTGTAGTTACCCTGAAGACCAGTCATGAAGGTAAATGCCAGCAGTATTAAGCTCTGCCACCCAATGCAATTCCAATTTATATAGATCTTCAAGGGTATCCATCCCCCCACTAGGTAGAGATGTGAACCTTCGATTGTCGCTGAAACGTTAATTTTATTGAGTATTATTGCTACGACCTTCACTATGAACGGAGCAACCACGCCCTGGATCACAGCCACGAAATTGAAACTCTCGACGATCTTTGTAATAAACTCGTTGAAGGTTGTCACAAAAGGAAGGACTAAGAAGGTGAACGCCGCAACCACTAATATCTTCTGGTATACCCTTCCCTCAGCTGGGTCTCGCTTTTTTAACATCTTCTTCCCTCCTTCCAAAAAATACCTTCTCTAAATCTCATGGTTCCTCCTCCTTTCCCTAATTTTAATGATTGTTACCGATAAAATTGGAGCCAGTATCAGATATGGTAGCAGGGACTCGGGCATGACCATACCAGGAAAGTCCACTTTCGAATTCTTCGAAGAAGAATCGTAATCTAGGTATATAGTGGCATTAGACTCTTTCTTCCTGAACCAGAACTCAATTAGGATGCTGTGGTTTTCTTTAATCTTCTTCGCCTTTCGGTTGTTGATTACGAATATCAACGGATTCTCTGGAGAGTCGTTGCCGAGCTCAATATCATTGAATACTTTGTAATTAATTTTCTTAGTCTTGTCGTTTGGATTTACGTCGATGATGCGTATTTCGACATCGACATGAACTGTTATATCAGAATACAAAAAGAGGAATAGGTCTACCCTACCATCAATAATATAATCAGCTTCCAATGGCTCGAAGAGATAGAAATCCCAAGCATTACTCCAGTTCTCACTCTCCAAGTAGAAGCTGTTTGTGTAAAGTTGATCCAAATCTGTGAAGTCAGGGTGGGTGAGGATGCAATTGGTCTGGTGGCCGTTCACATCTACCTGTGGGTTCACGTTCTCAAGGCTTAGGGAAGTGCTTACATACCTCTCGACAGGAACCGATATCGCGGAGGCTGTAACCCAGAAAATGAAGGAGGACATGAGGATCAAGAAGATGAGGGCCATGGCCGTGGGCCTTCTCCTCCTACGCTGCTCATCCTTTCTGGACGCTCTGCCCGAGGTCTCGTTCCTTGGGAGTATCCACCTGAAGAGTCTCCTCACCCTCACTTGGAGTATTCTGTCGGTAATGCTTCCCGTTTTCAGTGTCCTTACCCATCCGCCTTCATCCCTCTCAAGCAAGCCTTTAATGGCTGCATAGGCCTGAAAAGGTGTAAGGACATAGCTCAACACAATAAATGAGAATATACCAGTGTAGTCCTCCCGTGCCGTCTGCTCTATGTACAGCCCCGAGAGTCCCATCAGTGGAAGAGCAAACAAGTTACTGAGAATTAAGCACCATCCGAAGGTCGCAGTCCAGAACCAAGGGTGCTGGTCAAGGAGAATAGCGATAAACCAGAAAGTGGTCCCGATCAAGAAGAAGAACGACTGCAGATAGTACGGCGCGAAGTATAGGAACTCCAGCTTCTCCCTAACTGTGAGATTTACCGACTTTAAGACATCGAAAAAGTATTTTTTCACGGCGAAAGTATGTCCTTCAGCCCACCTCATTCTTTGCCTTGCTAGGGCCCGAATCGTAGTAGGTATCTCGGCTGGAGCCTGTATAAGAGGCGTATAGAGGACTTTGTATCCCTCCATGTACATCCTGATTGTGAGGTCCCAGTCCTCAGTTATGCTGTGGGTCCACCCAAGGTTCCTAAGTATCTCAGCACGAATCATGAAGACACTGCCTGTAATCATCTTCATAGAACCAAAGAACTCCTGGGCGACTCTCTCGATCATGTATCCCCCACTAAACTCGGTCCTAACGCCTTTCGTGATCCAGTTCTCGTTCTTGTTAAGATGGTGTAGCTGGTACCCTTGTACAACTCCTATTCTACGGCGTTCAAACCAGTCGTCAACCCTCTCAAAAATATCCGCGCGCTCTTTTTTACCGTTATCATAGTAGTTTAGTACTTGGTCGCCGTATCTATGACCATTGTTGTGGTATTCATTTTTATACTCACCATTTCCATTCTGCCCCTCAAAATACCACAGAAACCGCCTCAGCAAGTCAGGTGGAGGGATGAAGTCAGCGTCTAGAATGACGACGTACTCCGTTCTCGGATCCATTTGCGATACAGCCTTCTGGAGCGCGCCTCCCTTGAACCCAGTTCGGTCTTTCCGGTGGACATACTTTATTGTAGGTCCCTCTCTCCTCCTATTCAGATCCTTGAGTATCTCGATGGTCTCATCGCGGGAGTCGTCAGCGACTATGACCTCGTAATTCGTGTAATCGATTTCAAGGCAGGCTTGGACTATCCTACGAGCAACGTTCTTCTCGTTATAGAATGGTAGCTGGATAGAGACGAAAGGCGCCCTATAATACTTACCATCTGTGTTTCCTGTGAATGTGTATTCGTTCGCTCCGTTACTCTGCTCTCTACTGAAAAATCTTAACAGCCCCCCTCGCCAATTTTTTTTACTATAACCATTGAACCCATTTCTGTTATCACCGTTCGCTTTTCTTTCGTTCGTTCTACCACAGAATAAAGCGACCAGTATTGCAAAGTAATATTTACAGGCGAATAAGAAGAAGATTACACCAAAGGTCAGAGCAATATAGCTGCTAGTTAGCCCCAAGACCACGGCTGCCAACATCTTCTTGCTCCTATACCTGACGTGTAGTGGTGTACAACACCACTACATTATATCGATTCTCAGATATATTTGGGAGTTACCCACAAAACTAGTTTATAAATCTTTATACTAAAAACAGATCATACATATCCAAACTCCTGAAGCTCCCTCAGAAGTTCATTTAGGTAACGACGTTTAGAAATCCTTTTTTGAAAGGCTTCCTCCAAATATATCCTGAACTCAATATATGAATGCCACAGAAAAATATCAAGGAATCAGGAGCAGATTCATCAGGAATTTCCTAGACATCACCCTTATACGTATGCTCTCGGACGAGGCGATGTGGGGCTATAACATGATGAGTAGGCTCAAGGAGGTATACGGGGTGAAGGTCGGCCCCTCCGTCATATACCCATTACTGGAAACAATGGAGAAAGATGGACTCATCGAAGCGGAGGAGGTCTTCATAGGGAAACGACGTCGGAAGATCTATCGACCCACACAAAAGGGCCTAGAATACCTTGAAAGTTTAGTGAAGGCGGTGTCAGAGATCCTGGAGAAATCCAATTAATCGACAAAGGAAGCCAGGCGCTTAGCCACTTCATTTAGAGCCCAAGTGAAGGGGTGCTCAGGATTGTCGAGGACAAAGAGGGAGACCCTTGGAGCAAGTAGGATATCGCAGTAGCAGGGAATGATGGCAACCAAGGGTTGAGTGAAGTGGCTCTTCACTTCCTCTATGAGGGCCTTCTTGCTCTCTGAGACGAACATGTGTGGCTTCGCTTTGTTTACAAGCATGTAAATTTCCTTTTCGAATGGATCGTATAGGTCTTGAACTATCCTCTCAGCGCCCTCGATGTCTAGCAGATCGAGACTCGAAACGATGACGGAGATGTCGGCGCTCACGACGGCGTTGACCGACGAGTATTGTACTCCTGGACTGGTGTCCGCTATTATCAGGTCTACTCCCAGCTTGGCTGAGAGTTCCTGCTTCATTGCCATGACCCTTCTGAGTGCCCTCATCTGCCACTTCCTGTCCTTACGGGCAATCTCCCTCATGGCTTCCATGTCCGGGTTGGCGAAGCCCAGATGTAAGTTTCCGCTTGTACCGTACTTGTCGGTGAGATCGACCATCACTTCCTCAAGCTTTGCCTTGCCGTCAAGGTAGTCATTTAGCCATTTCCTGACATTTCCCTTTGCCTGGAATATGGTGAGGAGGCTTGGGGCTCTGAAGTCAAAGTCGAGGAGAGCAACGTTACGACCTTTGGAAGCCATAATAGCGGCTATGTTACTTGAGATCAGGCTCTTACCCGTACCTCCACGGCTTGAATGAATCGAGATCATCTTTACCATATTATCTCACCTACAAGACTACGGAGAAGAATACCCTCCGACCACTCCTCTCCTTCTTAAGGTAGCCCATCCTGACCAATTGGTTCAGGTAGCTGCTCTCGACGGCCCTCGCCCTGTTTGTGGCTTTGGCTATCTCCTCGGCTGTCGTCCTTCCGAATCGACTCGCGATCGTTGCAGTCTTCCTGAGGTGATCTGGTAGTGAAAGCAGGGTCATCACATCAAGAACCTCGAAATGAAACTCATCGACAGGTGGAATAACCTCCCTTAGCTTCTTCCAGATCTCTTTGACGTCATTGGACTCCACAAGTCCGATTCTGTACTGTTCAGCTAGCCTCTTTGCTTTGTCGTCAAGCTTCGGAAATACAACAAGCACTGACCTGAGGGGATTCGTATCGTAGACCTTCGCGAACATGGAAATTACCTTTTCCTCCCCTATCGGCTTGTCGGATACCGAGAAATCCAAAACAAGCGCTCCTTCATCAAGCCCGCCCTTGTAGGCAATGATGTCGAATCTGTGCATCACGTCCGACTCACCTAGGAGTGTTCCTGGGCTCTCCGTCCTGTACCCCCGTTCACCTAGAAAGTCCCTGAGAGGCTTGATCACGAGGTTATCAGATATCTCATCAATGCCTTTTCTGCTAAAGGTATAACATAAGACAGGCTTGGTAGAAAATTCACCTTCCACCGAATTGAATCCGCAGTTTTGGCATTTCCACGATACTTCTTTAAGTGACTGCCGGATAGTATCAGGATTGATCCCAAGATCCGTTGGTTCTAAAGTATCAATATTATAGGATCCACACTTTGGGCAACATACGAGCATACCAAATAGCTGCGATTCGAGTAATCCATTGGCCTTGAGCTTACCGAGAAAAGACTCAACTTCCTGGCGGTCTTCAATAAATGCCTCAATGTCAGGATATCTATAACCCTGCTTCAAGCTCAATGTGGGATTAAGGACGTCTACTTCACCGTTGAGGAACTTACCTAGGAGGAGCTGGACACGTTTATCCTTGAAGAGTTCAAGCAGGTTCTTGTCCTTCTTCCTCAACGGGGCGTTCCCCTCGATGATAGGATATAGATCATCATTTCCAAGCCCCATTTTTTATATCTATCCCCATCTGAATGATGCTCGGACAGAGGTATATCGACATTCCTCAGGATAACGATTATGGAGTTCCCCACAAGGATGGTGCAAGAAGGAGCGGCCTCATTCCTAATCCCCCAATTGGTAAAATCATCATCGGCGCATCCTGACAGAAGTAGGTCCAGGGCCCCTGTCTTCTACAACCCCCGTATGGCCTTGAACAGGGACTCGGCGGTGCTGGTTATCGGTGCGTACCAGAGTATGGTAGGCAGGGAGCTTACGGTTTGCGAGCCTATGTGCGGCACAGGCATAAGGGGGATCAGGCTTGCCATAGAGGTCGACGAGGTCAGGAGTGTAACCCTAGGTGACCTCAACCCAAGCGCCATTAGGCTGGCAATGGAGAACGCCCGGCTGAACGATGTATCGGAGAAGGTCACGGTCAGGCTCATCGAGGCGAATACGCTGTTAGCATTGCACTCCAAACCTCTCAATAGGTTCGATTATGTAGACATAGACCCCTATGGCTCACCGGCTCCCTTCCTCGACTCGGCGGTAAGGGCCTGTAATAAAGGCGGATTAATCGCCCTGACGGCCACAGACATGGCCCCACTCTGTGGGGTCTACCCCAGAGCCTGCCTGAGGAAGTATGGCGGTCTCCCTCTCAGAGTTAAATACAGTAAGGAGGTCGCACTGAGACTTATAGTCGGGGCCCTGGTCACAGCCGCCTCAAGGCACGAACTGTCGACGAGGCCAGTCTTCAGCTTTGCGACAGACCACTACGCTCGGGTCTACGCCCTGGTTGACAGAGGTGCGAAAAAGGTAGACGCATGTCTGAAGGAGATGGGCTTTATCATCCACGATTACGAAAGCATGGACAGAGGGATAGTACCCCTGAGGCTACTCAGATCGATGACGAGCAAGCAGAGCTCCGCTGACAGAGCCATAGCTGGTCCTCTCTGGCTAGGAGAACTCGCCGATGAATCCTTCTGTGAGGAGATGCTCAGGGTCTCTGAGAGGTCGTACGCCAGCAGCAATCGCAGGCTCATGGCTATCGTAGAAAAGGTCAAGGGGGGGATGGGGTTCCCCGTTGGCTCCTACGATCTTGACACCCTGTGCTCTAAACTCAAGATGCCATCGATGAACGCGGACTCGGTCATCTCAACCCTCAGAGAGAGAGGTTTCAAAGCCGTTATTTCTCACATCAGCCAAAAGGCAATCAAGACGGATGCTTCGGGCCAAGTATTGATATCTGTTATGAGAGAAGTAGCATCGACTGAGAGGAATTAAAATGTCCAGGAGGTGGTTGGACGAGCAGAAGAGGGACTCGTACCACAGGATGGCCAAGGAGCGGGGATATAGGTCTAGGGCTGCCTTCAAGCTGAAACAGCTTAACGAGAGGTTCAGGTTCCTTGAGAACGCCAAACACGTACTCGACATAGGCGCAGCCCCTGGGGGATGGCTCCAGGTAGCCAGAGAGGCCGTGGGTGAAGAAGGCCTCGTTGTAGGTGTCGACCTAGATAAGATCAGGAGTCTGGGTCTGGAGAACGTGAAGACCGTCGTTGGCGACATTATGGAGGCTGAGACCTTCGAGCGCATCAAGGAGCTGCTGCCTGATCGAATAGACGTGGTATTATCCGATTTGGCACCGGATGTGTCAGGTGCCTGGGAGGTAGATCAGTTCCGACAGGTCGAGCTAGCTAGGGCTGCGATGAGTTTGGCGAGGGAGATGCTGAGGCCTGGAGGGTGGTTCATCGTCAAGGTCTTCCAAGGCCCGGAGTACGAGATGTACCTGAGCGAGGTTAGGGAGGTCTTTGCTTTCGTCAAGGTGGTCAAGCCACGGGCCTCAAGGAAGAGAAGCGCCGAGGTATACATCGTGGCGAGGAACCTGAAAGTGGACTAGGAAAGCTCCTTTAGGACCCGGGCCACCAAGGTGTTGGACTGTATCACGGGCTTACCAGTTCTCTCGGCGATGGCCCTCTTGACATCTCCACCGAAGCCGAAGCAGTTGAGGAGTATGAGGTCGAGGTCCTGATGGGCTAGGCGATTGGCCAATCCGTTCAGCCCATTTTCTCCATCGTATGGGGAGAGAAAGTCGGCGTAGACCTCGACACCCTCCCTGCCGAACGATGCCAAGGCACCTTTGACCTGCTCCTCTGCGGGGTAGACGACGCCTAGCCTCCCCTTCTTGATGGCGCCCTCGATGGCGCCCTTCAGTATCTCTGAGGGCGTCACGACAAGGCCTTTGGATTCAATCGGCGGGAACTTGCCAGTGCACATAATCACTGTCAGTCGTACGCCCTTTGACTCTAGTTCCTCCAGCCTCCTCTGCATCAACGGGAGGATGAAAGCCTTGGTGATTTTTATCTCCGTCCCATCCCTCATCCTTGAGACCAGCACATAGTCATCGGCCCCGATCTCCACACGTTTCACATCCTCGATCGTGAGGCCATCCAACGTCCCTGCCTCAAAAACCTCGTAGCCCTCCCCCAGGATCTCGATGAGCCCGGGGAGGATGTCGCTCCTAGGCGACTGCCCTATGGTGAGCATCCCGACCTTCTTCATTGCTTCGGGTATACTTTATACTAGGGGCTAAAAACGTTGGTGATGGGCGCTCAAATGAACCGCTTCTTTAGGGCGTTCCTCTCGGACTCTACTATCCTGCCGAAGAAATCGTCGGACTCCTCCTCGGTCTCGGCTAATATATCCCAGGCCTCAGTGAAGTCCACCCTCCTAGCCGCAGCCACTATTGCCCCCCTCCTACCGTACATCGAGACGAGCTTGGAGGAGTCCTTACCCCGCTCCCACCATCGATCCCCCTCCCTCTTCAAACCTGGCCTCTCTCGGGCTAGCTCCCTTGAGACCTCCTCTAGGCTCCTGTCGTATACACCAAGCTCCGTGGATCCACAGTTTGGGCAAACAATTATCTGGGGGAGATCCTTGATGCGATAGGTGTCCACGTAATCCATACGACCCAGGCATGCGAGGACCCTGGTTTCGTTGAGTAAGCGGGCCCTTGCGGACTCTATTATTATCCTGGTCATCTTGTCGGCGGGGACGATGTCCGTCTTCATGCTTATGCTGTCTATCGCCACCTGCGCCAGTGGGGTCACCTTCCCGCCGGTCTCTATCCTAATGACCTCTAACTCGCCTTCTGCTATCTCGTTCAGGATCTTTGTTGTTGCTTCCACGTCGAGGTCCTGCCTAAGGGTGTCCTTCATAGCCTCCTCGTATATGCAGGTTCCCTCGAAGCTCTTCATCAGCCTCCCCAGGGTGATGTTACTGAAGTTCGCGTACTTGCTCAGGGCCCCGCACTTCCTCGCAACGTTGATGATGCGCCTCTTGAAGAGACCGGTCTTTACAACGGCTTCCCTCACCAACCCCTCCAGATCGGCCTCCGAGAGCCTACGAAGTAGGGCACTAACATAGAGTGCATCTATGTCCCCGACGGTCTGGGTGACGACGTTGTATGTGTCCTGCTGAACTCCAACCGGGTACCCAGTGTCCTCGGAGATCACGTGTCCGACGAGCCTGGCTAGGGTCCTGTTCACTAGTGTCCCGAAGCTTGCGTGGACTATTACGTTTTCATCCCAGTCCTCTACGACGATGCGTCGATCCGTCGGGACGGGGAAACCCTTCTCGACGTGCTCGACGACCTCCGATATAGCCCTCTTGATCGTCTCCCCCTGGGCGGGGTATAACCCAGCCAATTCGGCGACGATGTCATCCTCCGATTGTCCCTCTTGAATTCCCTCCTCAACCTGCCCCTTGATGCGACCTACCTCAAGGGCCACGTCCAAAGGAACCGGGATCTCCTCTCCAACCCAGCTGGGTATGGCACCCGTGGGGTCGTCCTCGGACTTTACGTATATCTTGTCGTTGTGGATGTTTAGTATCTTCCACGGACTTCCCCTTATGACGAACTTGACTCCGGGCTTCGCGTACTCGGCGACGAAGGCCTCCTGGAGAATGCCCACGGGGGATTCGTCCGTCACGTCGATGACGAGGTATGTCTTCTCGTCGGGTATCATCGATAGGTTATCGAAAAAGTACCTGTAGATAGTCTTCCTGTTCCCCCTCGGCCTGAGGATCACCTCGTCCTCCTCAGATAGCCATGCGAGGCGGGGGAACCGGTTGTGCATGTATCGGGCGACGAACTTGATGTCGTCCTCTGTAAGACCCTCGAAGGGATAGGCGCGGCTGAAGAGGTTCTCCATCTGGAGAAAGTAGAGGCGGCTCTTCGACATGAACTCCGCCACAATCTGGTTCACAAGGACGTCGTAGGGCTTCAGGGGCACCATGAGGGGCTCCATGATCTCCTCGAGGGCACGCCTGCAGATAACCATCGACTCCAGGGCGTCGTCGCTGTTCAGCGCGACGATGACGCCCTTCGCCCTCTCCCCAACGCTGTGGCCGCTCCTGCCGACCCTCTGGAGGAGGCGTGTCACCTGGCGGGGCGAGTTGTACTGGATTACGAGGTCGATGCTGCCGATGTCGATACCCAGCTCAAGGGACGAGGTGCAGACGATCGTCCTCAGGTCGCCGGTCTTCAGGCCCTTCTCGGCGGCGATCCGGCTCGTCTTGGCTAGGGAGCCGTGGTGAATGCTAAGGGGAAAATCGATGTCCCAGACCTTGAACCGGCTGGCGAGCATCTCGGAAGTCGAGCGAGTATTCGTGAATACGAGGGTCGTCTCGTGGTCCTCTATTAGATCCTTCATAACCTCGAGGCGTGATGCCACCTCCGGGTGGGTGAAAAGCTTCTGGGCGAGTTCATAGTCGTCAGGGCCAGGCTCTGGGTAGACAATGTCGAAGGTCGTATCCCGGGTTGTGGAGATCTGGACGATCTCATACTCCCTACCGCTTCCCACGAGGAACTGGCCCACCTTCTCGGGGCTCCCGATGGTGGCGCTCAGACCTATTAGCTGGAACTCGTCTTCCGCCAGCTCCCGTACCCTCTCCAGGGCGATGCTCAGCTGACTGCCCCTCTTGTTATCGGCCAGCTCATGTATCTCGTCGACTATAACCCACTTCACTCCCTTCAGGAAGCGGCGTAGAATTCGGCCCGACAATATGGCCTGCAGAGTCTCAGGAGTAGTGATGAGCATCTCAGGAGGGCTATGCCTCTGACGGGTTCTCTCCCTGGTAGATGTGTCTCCGTGTCTCACGGCTAACTTGATGTCGAGGCTGGAACACCAGTAGGTCATCCTGTCCAGGATGTCCCGATTCAGGGCTCTCAGGGGAGTAATGTATAATACGTTGATTCCCGGTGAGCGGTCGGACATCAAGAACCTGTGGAAGACTGGGAGCATGGCCGCCTCCGTCTTCCCTGTGGCCGTGGGGGATATGAGGAGGACGTTCTTCCCCTTGAGGATCTCCGGGATCAGCCTCCTCTGGGGTTCTGTGGGAGTCTCGAACCCTTTCTCATCTAGCAGACGTCTGACTGGCCTGCAGAGCATGGAGAAGACGTCTTCCTCGGGCAACTCAGACCAACTTGATGATACGATAGGCTGGTAAATAAAAAGGATATTCAAAATTCATGGAGACGTAAGTTTTTCCGCAGGAGCTATTGAAAATATCTATTGGGAAACCAGAGTTCGAGTTCAGCCTTGGCCTCCTCCGGGTTTCCCGAGGCGTGAACGAGGTTCTCAACGGCCCTACCCTCCTCCGTGCTCCTAACGAGGGAATCGGCCCCGAAATCGCCTCTGATGGTGCCCCTCTCCGCTGTAAAGGGATCGGTGTAACCCGTGACCTCTCTAACGGTCTGGATAGCATCTAAGCCACCGATCCTCATGGCTATCACTGGCCCTCTCGTAACATACTTACGGAGCCTGTCGATGACCTTCCTCCCGTGGGCTCTCGGGTCCTTTATCTCTGGGATCGCTCTCTGGGCTTTTTTTCCGACACTCAAGGCCATTGACATAGGATAGTGCTTTGTAATCAAATCTTTCCCTACTTTGTGAAAATATCGTATGTCTAGAACTACGAGACCTGCTTTCTCGTACCGTGCTATGATATTGCCAATGAGGCGTCTCTCAAGGGCGTCGGGTTTTAGGATCACCAATGTTTCCTCGTACATTTTGTATGTTTTCCTACAATTGAGAATGGCGTGGACGATTAAAGGGTTGCCGTCTTAGCGCTTGACGTACGCCTTTGTCCACTTGAACTTACGTGGGTCCCTTCTCAGCTTGAGCGAGCTCTTCCTGCACTTACTGGAGCAGAACCTAAGCAGCCTACCATCACGCCTGACGAAGTTTATTCCTGTTCCTGGTGGGATGTCGTGACCGCAGAAGCTACACTTGTAGACTTGGGGCATTTCTCTCCCTACCTGATCTTACGCGCTTCTCTCTCTGTATCCCTAAGGAGAAGTATATCGTCTATCCTGACGGGGCCCTTCACGTTCCTAGTGATAATACGCCCCTTATCCTGTCCCTCATCTACCCTGACCCTAACCTGCATGACCTCCCCTGTCAAGCCAGTTCTTCCGAGAATCTGGATCACGGTTGCTGGAGTCAGAATATCGGATTCCCGGGACATCCTACTTTATAATCTCCTTAAGTTTGGCGACGATCTCGTCGACCAGCTCAGCACCCTCGCCGGGATCTTCTATCGCCGCTGCTGCCGAACCAACGAGGAGACCAGCTGATTGTCCAAGCATTTGCTTCTCGGGGACGTAAACGTAGGGGGCCTTCCTTTCGTCGCATAGGAGCGGGAGGTGAGCCACGATTTCAGGAGGCTCGACATTCTCAGCCACAACCACGAGCTTAGCCCTACCTCTCTCGATGGACTTCGTAGCCTCATTCGTCCCTTTCCGGATCTTGCCTGACTCACTGGCGATCTTAAGGGCCTCGTAGGCAGCTTCGGCAACCTCCTTGGGAACTTGGAACTTCACATAGAAGGGTTTCGAAGGATCTACATCTGGACTAGACATTTCATTTCCTTCCAGCGTGCATACCCTTTAACCGGACATCTATTTTTAAACCTTGTGATGAATAGGGCATAAAATACACTATCACCTGTGGGCATAGTAGGCAGTGAAGGGAGAAATGCCATCCACTCTGACGAAGCCAAAGCGTTCGAATTGGATCATGTCGTCGACTTTCAGGTTGCCGCACTCTGCTTCAGCGACGCCCTCTGCCACCGAAGCATCGGGCATCACGACCTTGGCTCCGATTCCCATGTCTTTGGGCAGCCAGTGGATGAAGGATGCATCAAGGTTTCGTGCTTCTTGATGCCTCTCGGAGTGATATCTGGACAAGACCCCCCTGGATCCAACTTTGATTATCTCGACGTTGTATAGGCCCATGAGCCTGATGATTTTACCAGCTGATAACAGATCCGAGTCAGCTTTGGATATAACTAATGACACCTCATCCACTTCGGGGTTTATAACATACTCCCTGTACCCTCGTGATGGGTCATCCGGGTGGAGGGGGAGCCTTACTTCGCGGACTCCAACACCCAACACAGTGATGTCCATGGGATCTTTGACGAAGAAGTACCTATCTGCAATAGGATCTATATTCTTGCGGTTAATTGAGGCTACATGGTCCCAGCTGATGGTTGAATTGATGGGCTTCGGCCCCACCTGTATCATCAGCTCCCTTATTGTCTTGGGTTGAAGCCCCCTGCGCTTCAAAGCCCTTAGTGTTCCCAATCGTGGGTCATCCCAACTCCGATATAATCCCGCCTCAAGGCCCGCTCTTATCTTTGACTTGCTGAGGACGCCGACCTCAAGCCCAAGCCGCCCCACATTTATGATCTCGGGGTACTCCCAACCAAGATATTTGAAGATGTACTTCTGCCGATGTGTATTGACCTCGTGCTCCTTACCCCTGATTATATGGGATATAGACAACTCATGGTCGTCAATGGCGCAGCTGAAGTTATAGAGCGGCCAGACATTGTACTTCGTCCCTTGCAAAGGATGGGAACCCGAAGCGATCCTGAGGGCAGGCCAATCTCTGATTGCCGGATTCGGGTGGTCCAAGTCAGTCTTGATCCTAACCACCGCATCTCCCTTACTAAAGGTCCCGTCGAGCATCTTTCCCCATCTCTCGAGGTGTACTTCCGGTTGTTGATTTCTGCAAGGACAAGCCTTGCTAGCCATGTAGAACTTCCTGAAGGTGAGGGGCTTGCACGTGCATACGTATGCCGCTCCCATATTCAGTAGCCTCTCCGCATAATCATAATATATCCCTAGCCTGTCGGATTGCTTGTATACCTCGTCGACCCTGACGCCAAGCCATTCAATGTCCTCCTTGATCCAGTCATACATCTCAGGGATGGGCGCTTTCACGTCCGGGGACGTATCCTCGAATCTTAGGATGAATTTGCCATCGTACATCTTGGCGTACTCATCGCAGAATATTATTGGCTCAGCACTTCCAAGGTGTAGGGGACCGTCAGGGTTTGGAGCGAATCGGGTTCGCACCTCAGTGTATCTCTCGACGTTCTCAAGCGGAGGTAGGGTTTTCTTATTCTCCTTTCTCCTTTCCTCTAAGAGCTCTGGCCATTCCATCCCTAGCGTCTCTATCTGCCGCTCCATCGACCATGAGTTTACCTCCTCGACGACATCTCTCACAATTGCCATTACCTCCTTAGCCCTGCTCTTAAGACTGGGGGATTCGCCGAGGACTCTCCCAATGACCGGGCCTATCTGGGCTTTCCCATCATGGCTGACGGCGTTATGGACGGCGTGTTTCAAGGCGACATCCTTTATCGCATTTGAACCCATGGTCTTACCTCTCTTTCCACTCTCTATTGGAACTTGTCGACTGATTTAGTCGAAGAATGTCTAATATTCCTTTTCCTGTTGTGGAAAAAAGGTATATGAAGATTAGGTCTCAGATGAGGATCTTTATCTAGTTATCTCTCATCAGCCTGATAGATGAGGATCAAAGCACAGTCGTTCTTGTAACTGCCGATATCGCATTTCCCCTTAACCTGCTCTCCGCTTGGCCTATTCAGTAGGCCCATTGTGTACCTAATATAGGAAATATATCTCCGGTTTCGTAAAGGATATGTTGGGAGCGCTGCATACATCATAATATTGGCCTATCCATATCGTCTAAACGATTAAGAAGATGTTTAGGGCTGGTAGGATCAGCTTGTTCTTAAACTTGCTGACAGTCTTAACCCCAGCTCCGCAAGACATCACCAGAACTGCGTCCGCCTCGTTCAACGTCTCCCTGTGTTCCTTCAGATCCCTCCTGTCCCCCACAAGCGCAGACACGTATATTGTTACACCTAGTGTATTTTGGTGTTACATCATATTCGGGATAAAAAAAGGTGGTTTTTTAAAGCTCCTTGAAGTGAGGGAGTACTTCCTCCCCGAAAAGGTCGATGGCCCCCCGTACGTTCGGACCTAACGGTGATCCCGTGACAAAGTGGGTTATCCCTGTTTTAAAGAGAGATTCGATCTTTTCGGTGCACTGCTCAGGGGAGCCGCAGACTGTGAACGCGTCGATCATACCGGAGTCAACGGCACCGAAAGCCTCGGCCCACTTTCGGTTGGCGAGGTCGCTCCTTATCTGGTCCGCCTTCTCGACTGGTATCTCGTGCTTCTCTAAGATGGTTGGAGGGCTCCCGGCCACAATGTATGCGACGACTGGTACAACGGGCTTCCGTGCCTTCTTCTCGTTCTCCGCCACGGAAAACGAGGTGTACGCGGCGATGTCTATCTCATCGGTTTTCCTACCGGCGGTCTCCGCCCCCTTCTTGATCAGCTTCACAGCTCGCTCAATGTCATCCGGGTGGGATGCATTCACGAGGGCTCCGTCGCCGATGGCCCCAGCGAGTTGGAGCATCTTCGGCCCCTGGGCTCCGATGTAGATAGGGATTGGCTGGTTGACCTTAAAGTTGAAACGAGCGCCCGCGGAGGTCTTGAACTTCCTCCCCGCGTACTCCCCCTTCTCCCGGGCTAGTTGCCGGCGTATGACCTCTACGGCCTCCCTGACGGTGCGTAGGGGGGCCTTCATAGGGGTACCAACCATGTCCAAGGTAGTCCTATCACCGGCGCCTAGACCGCAGATAACCCTGCCAGGGGCAACCTCATTCAGGGAGGCGACGCTCTGGGCGGTCATCACAGGGTGTACAAGGTAGGGATTCGTCACTCCTGGGCCTAATTTTATCCGATCCGTGTAGTTGGCGATGACACTGAGGCTCACGTAGACGTTTCTGTTGTTGAAGTGGTCGGTGATCCAGATGCTGTCGTAGCCGAGCTGCTCGGCCTGGAC
>Ga0209427_10000351_pt1 | contig 48051 bp, 45 predicted proteins | sample DeeMarSWOR136_30_FD_187465 | JGI IMG/M metagenome (GOLD analysis project Ga0209427, IMG submission 187465) | Marine sediment microbial communities from White Oak River estuary, North Carolina - WOR-1-36_30 (SPAdes) (version 2) | ecosystem: Environmental > Aquatic > Marine > Intertidal zone >...
ATAAGATTTTTCAAAAGCCCTCAGAAATGCCATTTTTTGGTGACAAATAATGAAAATTTTGTAGCCACACCCTCCTTAGCGAACTTTTAACCTTTAATAACAAACATTGAACTCAATGGGCTTAATATATAAACTATTCTTTGCTTTCTAGATATTTTTCAGCAGCAAATGCAGCAGTGGCCCCATCTCCAACGGCAGTCGCGACCTGACGGAGCAACTTTTTCTTACAATCTCCCGCTGCAAAAATCCCCTCTACTGACGTTTCGCCGTTATCATTTGTGATGATATAGCCTGCTTCATCCATTTGAACCAAGCCTTTCAAGAACTGTGTCCTGGGTAAGAGTCCCACGAAGAGGAAAGCGCCCTCTGTTGGAAATTCCTTGATCTCTCCAGTCTTTACATTCTTAACCACGACACCTCGTACAACTTCATCTCCCTTGATTTCCTGTACCACGGAGTTCCAGAGGAACTTGATTTTTGGATTGGCCATTGCCTTTTCTTGATAGATTTTCGTCGCCCGCAGGGCATCCCTCCGATGGATGATGGTTAGTTCTTCTACAAACTTTGTAAGAAAGAGGGCTTCCGTGAGCGCCGAATCTCCCCCTCCTACAACGATGATCCGGTTGTCTTTGAAGAAGGCCCCATCACAAGTGGCACAGTAGGAGACCCCTTTCCCCCTGAATTCTTGCTCACCGGGAACCCCTAATTTTCGATACTCTGTCCCCGTACAGATGATGAGGGCTTTACAGAGATAACTGGATTCCGTCGTCTGCACCAACTTCTGATCTCCCTCCAATTTTATCTCCACCACCTCTTCATTGACGGTCTCCATCCCAAACCGTTTTGCCTGCTCCTCCATCAAACGGCCCAATTCGTCGCCCGTGACCCCCTCTGGAAAACCGGGGTAGTTGTCAATTGTTTCGGTTGTCGTCATCTGCCCGCCGAACAGAGCATTCTCAATGAGAAGCGTACGGAGTCTCGCTCTGGAGGTATAAAGGCCCGCAGTCAAACCTGCAGGCCCTCCTCCGATGATAATGACCTCATAAGTTTTCCCTTCATCCCCTTCCATTTACTCCTCCTGCTTGAAAATAAGATCGCTTACTTATAAAGTGGGCCCTTCCACAATCCATGGGACAAATATACAAGAGAAGCACTTACTTGACAAGTTCGATTTGAGAAAGATAGAGTAAACACTTATAATTTCAATAACTGTGGAGGGATCAATGGAAAGGACATTATCAATCGTGAAACCCGACGGGATTCAGAAACATCTGATTGGAGAAGTGATTAAGCGTTTTGAAGACCATGGTCTGAAGGTCGCCGGTCTGAAGATGATCTCGATGAGTAAGAAGGAGGCGGAGGGATTCTATGCGGTGCACCGGGGAAAATCCTTCTTCGAGAGCCTCACCACCTTCATGTCTTCCGGGCCTGCAGTGGTAATGGTCCTTGAAGGAGAAGGAGCGATCGCCAAAACAAGGGAGCTCATGGGTGCCACCGATCCTAAACAGGCCAAAGAGGGAACGCTGCGGCGCGAGTTTGCGACCAATATCGAGAAAAATATCGTCCATGGTTCGGATGCCTCTGAGACGGCGGCCTTCGAAATCAACTATTTCTTTAACGCCCTGGAGATTTTCCAATATTGAACGTTTTTTCAAAAAAGACCGACCTCAAAAACCTGAGCCCTTCTGAACTTGGCAGTCTTATCTCCTCCTTTGGCAAAGAACGCTACCGAACGATCCAGATTCTGCGTTGGCTGTATAGGGAGGGAGTTGACTCCATTGATAAGATGACCAATCTTTCGAAAAATTTTCGTCAGGAATTGCAAAAGGTCAGTGCCCTTTCCTCCCTCCATCCTCTTCACGTAGAAGGAGCCAGGGATGGAACAAAAAAGTTCCTCTTCCAACTCGAGGATGGGAATCGGATTGAAAGCGTTTTGATCCCTGACAAATCTCGTCTGACCCTCTGCGTCTCCACTCAGGTGGGATGTGCTTTTGGTTGTCGGTTCTGCCTCACCGGTAAAAAGGGATGGAAAAGGGATTTGATGTCCTCGGAGATCCTCAACCAGATTTTGGCCGTAAGGGAAAGCTTGAAGGACAAATCCTGCATCACCAATATCGTCCTGATGGGGATGGGTGAACCTCTGGCCAATTATGACAATACCCTAAGGGCGATTGAACTGATGGTTCACCCGGAGGCTTTCAAATTTTCGTCGAGAAGGATTACCCTCTCAACGGTAGGTCTTCTCCCAGAACTGGAGCGTTTGTCGAAAGAGAAGATCTCCTTTCGTCTGGCTATCTCCCTCAACGCCTCTGATGAAGAAACGCGGGATTCTTTGATGCCAGTCAACCGACGATACCCATTAAAAAAACTTCTGGAAGTCTGTCGAAACTTTCCCCTTCGCCCGAGGACACGGATCACCTTCGAGTATGTTCTGTTGGGAGGGGTCAACGATGCACCACAGGACGCGAAGAGATTGCTGAAACTGCTAAAAGGCATCCCCTCCAAGATTAATCTCATCCCCCTCAATGAGGCTGCAGGAATACCTTTCCAAAGACCTCCAGAACAGAAAGTGAAACAATTTCAAGAAATTTTAATGAAGGGGGGGTTCACCGCTATCGTCCGGGCGAGCAAAGGTGCAGAGATTTCTGCAGCCTGTGGGCAGCTGCAAGGAAAAAGTCCGGAGTAACGACTATAACGGCAATGTCTCAGAACGTGTGAAAAAATTGGTCTGGTCTTTTCCTCGCCCTTTCAGGACGAGTCCCTTTCCAAAACTTTAGAATTGCGGAGCTTCACAAGGAGGGCAACCTTTCTTGGTAGTAAGTCTTTGGAGTTATTACGATTGAAGCCTATTAAGCTAATGTGTAGAAGGTACCGCCCTGCCTTCGCCGAAGCGGCTACGCGCAGGCAGGTCTAAAGTTTCTCCAAGAGACCCGTCCTTGCGGGCGAATGATCGTTTTCCTTAAAAGTTTAATTCTTTCACACCTTCTGAAGCTTCGGTGAAATCCGGGGGAACGAGGCATTACCTATTCCATTCATCCATTATTGATTTTTTATCATAACAGGGTTAACATGGACTCCAATCTGAGGAGGGAGGGAAAGGATGTCTGAAAAAATCGTAGGAGTGATCGGCGGATCGGGTCTTTATGAAATGGAAGGTCTTGAAGAGGTTCAAACGGTTTCCGTCAAGACTCCCTTTGGAGATCCATCCGATGCTTTCATCGTCGGCCGTTTCGAAGGGGTAAACATTGCCTTTTTACCCCGCCATGGAAGGGGGCACCGCATTCAACCCTCCTCGCTCAATTTCAGAGCGAATATTTATGCGATGAAAAAACTGGGAGTTCACTGGATCATGGGGGTCAGCGCGGTTGGGTCTATGAAAGAATCGATTCACCCAGGAGATATGGTCATCCCGGATCAATTCATCGATCGAACCACCGGCCGTCCGGGCACCTTTTTCAGCGATGGGATCGTTGGGCATATCAGTTTTGCCGACCCGGTCTGCCCCACGCTGAGCCAGATCCTTTATGAAGCGGGGAGAAAGGCGGGGGCTACGGTTCATAAGGGTGGAACTTACATCTGTATTGAAGGCCCTCAATTTTCCACTCGGGCCGAATCGAAACTTTACCGGTCTTGGGGGGTGGATATTATTGGAATGACCAATCTCCCCGAAGCGAAACTGGCCCGGGAGGCCGAAATCTGTTATGCCACGCTTGCTTTTGCAACGGATTACGATTGCTGGCATGAAACGGCGGGAGATGTTTCGATAGGCGATGTCCTCCGTATCCTCGCCGAGAGCACTAAAATAGCAAAGAGTGCGATCAGGATTGCGGTTCAGAAGCTTCCTGACGAAAGGAAGTGTGTGTGCGCCACGGCGTTACAATACGCCCTCATTACGGGCAAGAAGCATATCCCTGAGAAAACGAAGAAGGATTTGGAGCCGATCATCGGGAAATACTTGAAATCCGTTTAACCCCTTCACCCCGTTCGTTTGGCTGAGCCTTTGGCCCGAGTTCAGGACGAGGGGACGATGAAGTTTATTGCGGATCGAATGCTGGGAAAATTAGCAAAACAACTGAGAATGCTGGGATACGATACCCTTTATTATAGAGGAGAGGATGCTTATTCATTGATTCGGTTAGCCCGTCAAGAAGGACGGGTGATTTTGACCCGAAACACCAAACTCCTTCCGAGAAAGCCGGAAGATTTGATCCTTCAAATGACAGAAGACAATCCTTTACTCCAGTTGAACGAACTCATTCAAAAGGGAAAGATCGAAATAGATGAGGAGAAGCTCTTCTCCAGGTGCCTTCTCTGTAACGCTTTCCTCGATTCAATATCTCGGAAGGAGGTTGAGGGGAAAGTTCCGGATTTCATTTTTCATCAGCACAAAGAATTCTTTCGATGCCCTCAATGCCAGAGAATCTATTGGCCAGGATCGCACCAGGAGAACATGCAAAAAAAAATAAGGGCATTGCAGATTTCAGATTGCAGATCGCAGATTGAAAAATCTTAGACCTTAAATCTAACATCTGAAATTTGAAATCTGAAATGAGAGCGATAGCGAATGCGGATCATCAGTGGCACATCGAAGCGAAAAAGGTTAGCCACTCCCAAAGGTCACGCACTCCGGCCTACGTCAGATCGGGTGAAGGAGTCGATCTTCAATATCCTGGGGGAGGTGGTGGAGGGAAAAGTCGTTCTGGACCTTTTTGCCGGGACAGGCAATCTTGGGATCGAAGCCCTGAGCCGGGGGGCAAAAAGAGTCCTCTTTGTAGAAAGAAGAAGAGAAGCCACCCGGCTTATCAAAAACAATCTTTTCCAATGTGGAATGGTAATGGTTTCCGAAATCATTCCAAAGGATGTCATCCGTGCGATTGGAATACTTCACCAAAGAGGGGAGACTTTCGATCTCATTTTGATGGACCCTCCCTATGAGAAAGGCCTTATTAAGAAAACCTTGTGGAAGCTTCAGTCCCACAGGATTTACCATGATGATTCCCTCCTCGTCATCGAACATGACCGCCGGGAACCCCTTCCCACGGACCTGGATGGATGGAATCTCATTCGCCAGAGGAAGATTGGAGATACCCTGATTTCCTTTCTGACTCCCCGATCCATGAGTCCTGTGGAAGATGCGGAAACGACATTCTAATTCCTCTTTCTTCCCTTGCGAAAAAGGGTTGAGCGGATTTCACGAGAATCAAGCAAAGGAGATCGTTGTATGGCTCAACGAAACAAAAGAAAGGAAAATGACATGGGAAAAGTAGCCATCTATCCAGGTTCCTTCGACCCCATCACCTATGGCCATATCGACATCGTCGAGAGGGCCCTCGAGATCTTTGATAAGGTGATTGTAGCCATCGCAAGCAATGCGGAAAAGCGTTCTCTCTTTACGGTTGAAGAACGGCTTGACATGGTGAAAACTGTTTTTAAACACACACCCAATGTTATCGTTGATAGTTTTAAGGGACTCCTCGTCGATTATGTGGCGAAGACGAACGCCAAAGTCCTTTTAAGGGGACTTCGTGCAACCTCGGATTTCGAATATGAATTTCACATGGCCTCTATGAATCGGAGCCTGGATCCCCACCTGGACACCCTCTTCATGATGACTAGCAAAGATTACTTTTTTGTCTCTTCCAGAACCATTAAAGAAGTCGCAAGCCTAGGTGGAGCGGTGGAAGGATTAGTTCCGAACCTTGTCGTCAGGCGATTGAAAGAAAAATTCAAACTCCCTGTCACGAAGAAGAAGCAGATTGGCTGGGACTACTGATCCAAATTCGGATTGCGGAATTCGGAATGCGGATTGTGAAGTAAAATGACGGACTTAAATGCAGACTTCGGAATACAAAACCCGCACAACAACCCGTAGGACAAGAATCGCCTGCCTATCGCAAAATAATAATCCCCGCCCCCCTTTAGAAAAGGGGGGAATGGGGGGATTTGAATGACAATGAAGCGATTGATTCTGTGTGACTTCGATGGGACCATCAGCATCCGGGACATGGGGTATGTCCTGCTCAATCGATTTTCATCTGGGGATTGGGAGGCGATCGATCGGGATTTCTGTGAAGGAAAGATCGGATCCAGGGAGGCCTATTCCCGGATCGCAAAGATCATCAACGGAGACGAAGAAAGTGTTCTCCATTTTATCCGAAACCATTCAGACATCGATCCCCATTTCGCCCCCTTCTACCATTACTGCCGGGACCAAGGCATTGATGTCAAAATCGCCAGCGATGGCCTCGACTTCTACATACGGGCGCTTCTAGAACTTCACCATCTCTCGGAGATCCCTTTCTACGCGAATTGTTCCCGTTTTCACCCAGGGAAAGGGATGGACATCTCTTTCCCTTACGCGAGCGAGGAGTGCGGCCTCTGTGGAACTTGCAAAAAGAGACTCGTCCAGATCCACCGGGAGGAGTATGATTCTATCCTTTTCGTCGGCAACGGACTGTCCGACAGATGCGGCGCCCGTGAGGCGGATTTCGTCTTCGCCAAAGGGTCCCTCTATCGCTATTGCAGCCAACAGGACATCCCGTGCCACTTTTTTGAGAATTTCGATACCATCCTATCTGATCTGAAAAAAAGAATTCGGGGAATCATTTTCGACCTAGATGGGACCCTCCTTGAAGCCTACGAGGCGATCTATATTGGATTAAAAGAAGCCCTTCAGCATTTTGGAAGGGAGATATTCCCCTTTCGGGATTTAAGGAAATACATGAAGGCAGATTTAGACGAAACCCTCAGCCACTTCTTCTCTCCTGAGGAAGTCCCGAAGGCTGTCCCGGTCATGAGGAAAAAATATGCGGAGGTATATCTCGATCATACTCACTTTTTGGACGGGGCGAGAGAAGTGTTGGAGAGACTTCGTTCTCAAGGGATCGTTTTGGGAGTAGCCTCCAATAAATTCGGCCGATTCTCAAGGGGAGCCCTTTTGCATCTAGGGGTGTCAGACTTTTTTAAATCCGTCATCGGTGCGGGCGATGTGCCACGAAACAAGCCCTACCCGGATATGATCCAAGCGGCCTTGCGAGAAATGGATCTCTTTCCAGAAGAGATTATCTTCGTTGGAGATACGCTGACAGATATTGAGACGGGTAAACAGGCAGGAGTGGATGTTTATGCCCTGCCGGCGGGATTCTATTCTAAAATGGAACTCTCCGAAAAGAAACCGAGACGGATATTAAAAAATCTCAAAGAGCTCAATCAGATCGTAGACAATCCCCTCTCTCAGGGGTAATTGGAAAAGGCGGGGTTTCAGGAAAACCTGAAGGGTTATCCTTCTTTCTTCTCTTCGTCCTCCTGTTTTTTTACAAAGGCCTGAATATAGATGATCTTGTCGTCTTGGGTTCCTTTCTCCTTCTTCTCCCCGGCAGGGACCTGCTCAGACTGCTTATAGACTTCTTCCAGTTTACTGATGATTTCCTGGAGTTTTGGATCCTGCTCAACGAGGAAGTTGACCTGTTGATTGAAGAAGTCACTTGCCCTTTCAAGTTCGGAAAGGTCGACCTCCGCCCCCGTGATGCGGCACAGACTCTTGACTACGGAATGAACAACTTTCATATTCCTTATCTGCAGATACTGAGGCGCATGGCCCCAGAGACTCATTACCTTCAATCCCCTTTTTTTGGCTGATTCCAAGATAAAGGTGTGAATGCTGATGGGACCTGTGTATTCGGTTAACCCTAATCCAGCCTGAATCGCTTTCTCTCTCAGATCCTCATGATTGACCAGTGCACTCACCACAGGAGGATAAGTGTGTGGAATGTAATCATAGGTGCCCCCAAGGGTGAAGATTTGAGAGACCTCAAACCTCTCCACCAAGCCGAACAGCAGGTCCCCAAAGTGGGTCCACCGGCGATGGGGCTCGACCCCGTGAAAGAGGATGAAATGGTTTGGATGAAGATCCTTTGAATAGTAAAAATGATTCCCAGGGAATTTCACCTCAACGATTCTTCCCTCCTTGATAATGGCCACCGGCCGGGAGACAGAGAGTTCATGGAAGTCTTCTACAGGAATGGAGGCAAATTTTTTGGCCTTTAACTTCTCCACTAAATACTGGAGGGCTCCAGAGGAGACCTCGGCGGCATTGGGCCATCCCTCAAAGCCAACGATCAGAATAGGATTGCTCAGATTCGGTTTTTCAAGATAGATGATCTCTTCCATTTGATTCTAAAATGATATCCTGTCTGTCCCTACCCTGTCAACCTGCTAAACCTCACATGGATATCAGTGCAATCTGCATTCCATTATTTTCGAGAACATCCCTACCAGGTCGACGCAATCCATGCCCGCAACCGAGGGATTACAAAGTATTCTGGAGGTTTATTGCTGAGAGTGACAGACAATGTTAGAATCCTTCGTATTCCTTAAAAGAGGTAAAATGGGACTCTTCGAAAGGGCTTTTATTTTCTTTCCTGAAAGGGAACTCTGTGGCTTCCCATCCGATGATGGAATGCCCTATGAGGATGTCTATCTTCACAGTCCGGATGAGAGGATGATCCATGGTTGGTTCATCCCTGGTCGCGGGAAGACGGTCGTCTTATTCTTTCACGGAAACGGAGGGAACATTTCCCACCGGATAGAAAAAATTCATCTCCTGTTCTATCCTGAAATCTCTTTACTGATGATCGATTATCGCGGCTATGGACGGAGTCATGGGAAACCCTCGGAGAAGGCTTGCTACCGCAATGCCTTGACTTCCTGGGAATACCTGGTGCGAAGCCGACATTTCGACCCGAAACAGATCGTCCTCTTTGGCGAATCTCTCGGAGGCGCTGTGGCTATTGACCTTGCCTCAAGAAAGGACGTGGGGGCGGTCATCCTTGAGTCGACTTTCCCGAATATTGGGATGGTCGCCAATCGAATTGTTCCGGGCATATCCATCCTCTTAAAGAAAAAATTCGATTCTCTCTCAAAGATCTCAGGTGTCCATGTTCCGCTTCTCCAACTCCACGGGGACGAGGATGATCTAGTCCCCCATACATTGGGCCGAAAGCTCTTCGAGGCAGCAAACGAACCAAAGGTGTTCTATACCGTCAAAGGAGCGCAGCACAATGACACCTACACGGTTGGAGGGGAAACCTATGTCCAAACCATTCACCAATTCATGAACCAATACGTGGGGGTTAACCCCTGATCCATTTGGAAAAGGGGAAGAGGAGATGATCGCAATCCATTCGATGCCTCAGAGGCCGGAAGAACACCCAAGGAAACACGCAGTGGCACTGTGTTGGGATGACCTGGTGGGAGGTGTGGATTATGGCTTTGCCATTTCGCACCAGGTCTCGAAAAGCCTTCCGGCCAAATCCCTGGCAAAGGAGTAGCCGCGAGGCCCCTCTTCCAGCTGTTCCATCCACTCTACTGGAAGGCCCCTCTCCCCTACATGAGCGCCAACAATCGCCCCCACCATACCGGCAATGGTATCCGTATCGCCCCCCAGGGAAATAGATGTTCTGATCGCATCCTGAAAATCCGGACTGTAGGTCAGGGCAATATAAGAAGCCGTTGGGACGGATCGATAAGCCTCAATCCCATTTCCTAGGCGGCGCACCACCTCTTTGGCTTCAATTTTCCCACTCTGGGAGAAAATGGTCTCCATCTGATTTAAGGCTTTCTGGTATTCAACCGGACCTGGCCAGAGAATTTCTCTTAGTTCAATCAGCATCTCTTCTTTCTTAAAAGGCCTCTTAGGATCCTGGGCCAAAGCCATCCCAACCGATGAGGCCTGCATCACGGCCCCCCATTGTCCCAGGGGATGGGTGTGTGTAATATTGGCCTGGTCCATAGCCGCTTTTCGAAGCGCTTCGAAGTCATGATGAAAAAAGACCCCAACAGGCGAGACGCGCATGGCGGCCCCATTTCCGAAGGAGCCTTTCTCAAAAACAATTCGCGACACCTCGTGCCAGGGTGCCCCTCTCCTTAAAGCGAGAACCGCCTGGATCGTTCCCATCCCATAGCCTCGGGTGAGATCGCAAAATTGGCTGAACTTTCTCGCAATATCTTCTGGATCGACTTTGCCCGACTCGATGATCGATTCAGCTAGCGCAAGGGTCATGTCCGTATCATCTGTATAGGTTCTTCCATACTTTTCTGAGAGGGTGCCAAGGCGGGATATTGCTCTATCAGGGCTCATCCCCTCAAAGCCTGCTCCAAAGGAATCTCCGAGAAAGCAGCCAAGGATGGCACCCCGAAATTTATCCTTGAGAATCTCTTTAGAAATCATGCTCTAGAAAAATATTTTCTCCCCTGGGAGACTGTGTCGCAATTGCAAATAAAGGGGGCGAGAGGCAGTCGGGTTCCAAAGCTTTAGAATGCGGGTCTTTTAGATTATGGAAAATCGTCTCTTGTATAAAATTGAATGTCTTCATACGCTTGGCACGCTGGGTGTGAACGGTTAAAGGTTGCCGCTCTAAATCTTTCCCACCCGACCGCCTCTCCCCCCTTCTCAAAAAGTCGGTTTTTTCACATTGCAACACAGCCTCGAGTGGGAGAGGATTGAGGGGAGGGAATGTGATGCGTTCACAAAGGTTTCCCCACCAGTCTTTCATAAGCCTCGAGATATTTTTCTCGGGTTTTTTGAATGATATCTTTTGGTAATTCTGGCGCCGGAGGGCTCTTGTCCCATTTCAGGGAAAGGAGATAATCTCTTAAGAACTGCTTATCAAAACTTTTTTGAGAACCTCCAGGTTGGTAGCCACCCTTTGGCCAGAATCTTGAAGAATCCGGTGTAAGAAGCTCATCGATCAGCAGAAGTCTTCCATCTTTGATTCCAAACTCCATCTTGGTATCTGCGATGAGGATGCCTCTTTGCTCTGCAAAATCTCGAGCCTTTCGGTAGACTGCCAAGGAAAGGGATTTCAACTGATGCGCCAGATCCTTTCCAACAATCTTCTCCACTTTCTCAAACGTGATATTTTCGTCGTGAAGGCCTACCTCTGCCTTGGTGGCCGGAGTGAAAATGGGTTCTTCCAGTTTTGAGGACTCCAGGAGCCCCCTTGGAAGTTTTATTCCACAGACCTCCTCTGCCTTCTGATACTCCTCCCAACCTGAACCAGAGAGATACCCCCTGACCACACACTCCACTGGAAGAGGTTCCGTCTTCACCACGAGCATGGAACGACCCCTAAGACTCTCTTGATAGGGTTCACACGCTTTAGGGAACTTCTCGACGTCTGTCGAGAGGAGATGGTTCGAAACAATTTCCTGGGTCAGGTCAAACCAGAATTTAGAGAGTTGAGTCAATACCCTTCCCTTATCCGGAATTGGATTGGGCATGACCACATCGAAGGCAGAAATTCGATCCGTCGCGACGATGAGGAGGCGATCTCCAAGGTCATAGATATCTCTTACTTTCCCCCTTCCCTTTAGCGTCAAGTTCTGAAATTCTGTCAATGAAATAACATTGGATGACATGGGGTCCTCCCTTCAAGAAGCAAGGAGTTCGGAGTTAGGAGTTCGGAGAACAACAATTCTTAGGAAAAGTAAAGCATGCCTTTACTCCGAACACCGAACTCAATTACTCCGAACTCATTTTATTTTCAACGTTCTCATCCGATTGATCGCCCCTGCAAGTTCGAAGATGCGGGGCATAGCCAGATTTCCAACTTTGTAAGGCAGAAGAATATCAAACCCTCGTTCTCGGACATCCTCCATCACCTTTGTCAATCCTTCCTTCAAATTCTGTGTCTTATCCAAGTGGTTTTCACAATAATAATGAATCATCAAACCAATCGCCCGTGTCTGACTGGGATCGACCAATTGTTCCAGATTGGAAAGGTCGATGTTGGTCGAACCATAGAGGATGGTCCTCATCCCCTTCGCATCGATCTTCACATCTTTCCTCCCCCGACTTGCATCAAAGCTCTGGGGAAGGGGTTGGCGCGGAGTGACTTTACCGAATCGATCTCCTCCCTCATTCATTCGTTTGCTGATATGTTTTTGAGCAATCTCCTTCGCCTTCTGCGTGACGCACCGAGGTTGATAACTGTCCATCATGATCACTGTATCCGCGGTATCAAAATAGTCACCCGAACCCCCCATGACGAGGATGGTGGAAACTCCAAGATCCTTGTAAAGCTGTTGAACCTTATCCACAAACGGAGTGATCGGCTCCTTGTCCTTGGAGACTAACTCTTGCATCCTTTCGTCCCTGACCATGAAATTCGTTGCCGAGGTATCTTCATCGATGAGAAGGACTTCCGCGCCCATCTCCAGCGCCTCCATAATATTGGCTGCCTGAGAGGTGGAGCCACTTGCATTTTCAGTCGAAAATCGTACCGTATCTTTTCCCTGGGGTAGTTGATTGATGAAAGGGCTGATATCTTCCTTTTCAATGTTTCTCCCATCCTCAGCTCGAATCTTGACGGCTGAGGGAACGGTGACCACATACTCTCGGCCATCTCCGGGAACATGCAGGTAGACCCCTTTCTCGATTGCATTGAGCAGGGTGGTTTTCCCATGAAACCCTCCCCCTACAATCACTGTGACTCCCTTAGGAATTCCCATCCCCTTAAGTTTCCCATAATTGGGGAGGATCATCTCCACTTCCAACTCTGGGGGATAGTAAAAGGGAACAACATTTTGGATGAGAGGTCGATCGTCAACTCCGCTTCTCCTAGGCAGGGTCGACATATCACCGACGAAGGCCACCAATCCTTTCCCTTCTAATTGAGCTCTGATCGCCTCCTGATCTTCCGATACCTCTACATGCATTTTAACTTCAGAGGGTTCATAGGAAGGGTAAAAAAGTGTCTGCTCAATCATCTGAGGGATTTCCTCATAGAAAATCGACTTGGCCTCTTGGCTCAAAATCTTTCTTCCATCAGCCGGAAGACCCACGGTAAATCGAACCTCCACTCCTTGAGCATCGACTGAGACAGCCGCTCGTTCCAAGATCTCCTGCCTCCCGAAATCGATGCTGATGAGGCCGCTTCGCCCGATTCCTCGATGGCCTCTATTCACTTTTAACCGAACCGATTCAAACCGCCTGGCGATATAGTCCTGAAAGGCAATCCGTCTGATCCGGCGATCGAAGAGAAGGGTAGGAAATCCTGTCTTCGGAAGAGCAACACAGGCCCTTAGCCGTGAAGGGGTCGCAAAAGGATCTCCCTGGGCATGATCGATATGAAGGGAAAAGGTTTCAAAGTCAAAGGTCCCTTCAATATCCTTGTAGGCCTTATAGCTCTTTCCATCAATACGAGTCAAAATGTTTTTCAAATCTTCTTTGGAAGCCATGAGACAACCCCTGGAATCATGGAGAAGTGGAATATTGGAAGAATGCCTCAAAAAAGAGCGATCGCTTCTGAACTTATAATCTATTGGGCCCTATCATTCAAGTATTCCATCATTCCAATATTTCATTGACATTTACCATAAAGATGCTATTTTTGAGCGAAAAAGTTAAACTATGTTTCAATCTGTTTAGAGATGATCGGAAACAAAATCGGCCACCGGCTCGACCCTTTGCTTTACAAGGCCCTCAGCAAAGTCTTTGGAAAAAGGGGCAATCCCAATTCTTTTACGATCATGGGTTTTTTTGCAACCCTTGTTGCCTCAATCCTCATTCTTAAGGAACTTTGGCTAGCTGCAGGATTGATGATCATCCTCTCAGGGTTCTTTGATCTTTTTGATGGTGTGGTAGCCAGAAAATTAGGGAAGGTGACCGCTCTTGGTGGCTTCTTAGATTCCGTTTTGGATCGATATTCTGATCTCCTCCTCCTTCTGGCCCTTCTCATTTACTACTTAAGAAAAGACGTTCCTGGCCTTGTCATCCTCACGTCGATCGTAAGCATCGGAACCGTTCTCATCCCCTATGTACGGGCGAAAGCAGAATCGCTCCAAATTCCCTGCAGCATAGGACTGATGGAGAGGGCCGAACGAATAATCCTCCTCTCGGCAGGAGCCTTATTCCAATGGATGGAGCCCATCCTCTGGATTCTGGCCATCCTTACTCACTTCACCGTCTTTCATCGAATTTACTATGTTTGGAAGAAACTGCGAACCCCTTGAAAATTAAGTGCCTAAATTGTCTAAAGCGTGCCAAAGTGACTTAGAAAATTAGAAGTTAGAAGTGACTAAAATGACTAAAATTAAAAATTCTAGGCACTTTAGGCATTTGAAACTTTAGGCACTTATTTTAGGCACTTTAGGCATTTTAGTCACTTTAGTCACTCATCTCTGAAATTCATAGATTTCATTCAGCAGAACTTTCGCAAAGTCTTTCTCTCTCACTTTACGAATAACTTTTCCTTTTTTAAAAAGCACCCCTGCTCTCTTTCCTCCGGCAATTCCAATATCCGCTTCCCTCGCCTCACCCGGGCCATTGACCACACACCCCATAATCGCTACGGTCAGTGGTGTTGTCTTGTTTTGAACAGCCTTCTCAACCTCCTTAACAAGACGGGTGAGATTGATTGCACAACGGCCACAGGTTGGGCAGGAAATGATTTCGACACCTCGCTCCCGGATTTTGAGAGCCCTCAAGATATCGTAGCCTACACGGACTTCTTCAACAGGGTCTCCCGTAAGGGAAACTCTGAGGGTATCTCCAATCCCTTCGTTGAGGAGTAGCCCGATGCCAATGGACGACTTCACGATGGCTCCCGAACCGATGCCCGCTTCTGTGATCCCAAGATGGAGCGGATAGTCCGATTTTTCGGAAAAATGGCGGTAAGCCTCTACCGTCCTCAAGACATCAGAGGCTTTCAATGAAACCTTAATGAGATGAAAACCAAGATCTTCCATAAACTCAATCGTCCGCAGACCACTTAACGCCATGGCCTCGGGAGTGGCTCCCCCAAACTGCTTGAACAGATCTTTTTCAAGGGACCCTGCATTCACCCCGATCCGTATCGGAATGGACCGGGTCTTTGCTTTGCACACGATCCTCTTCAACCGATCCCTTCCTCCAATATTGCCGGGATTGATACGGATCCCGTCCGCCCCTGAATCCATCGCTTTCAGAGCCAGTCGATCATTAAAGTGGATATCAGCAATGAGAGGAATGTGGATCTTCTTCTTTATTTCCGTGATCGCATGAGCGGCCTCCTCGTCAACCACGGCCACCCTGACGATATCACAACCCGCTCCTTCCAGACGTCGAATTTGGTTCACTGTCCTTCGAATATCTCGCGTATCTGTCTTCGTCATCGACTGGACAGAGAGAGGCGCATCTCCTCCCACCTTTACGGAACCAATTGAGATCTGACGAGTCTTCCGGCGAGGAATCATTTTAAGTTCGGTGTTCGGAGTTTGGAGTTCGGAGTCTAAAGTTCAAAACTAAGAACTCCGAACTAATTACTCCGAACTATCTTGTTGTATGTCGGGTGGCTCTCCATCCCTCCACGATCACATAAAGCGTCGGGATAAAGACCAGCGTAAGAAAGGTGGAGACCGAAAGCCCTCCGATCACGGCGATGGCTAAAGAGGAATTCGCCTCTGCGCCTTCGCCAAATCCTAAGGCCATGGGAGAGAGCCCAAAAATAGTGGTGAGCGATGTCATCAAAATGGGTCGCAGACGGGTCCTGCCTGCCTGGATGATGGCCTCCTTAAGCTCGATGCCATCATTCCGGAGTCGGTTTGTGTAATCGACCAGAAGGATCGCATTACTCACCACGATGCCAACCATCATAATGATGCCGATAAAAGAGATCACACTTAACGTATTTCCAGTCAGAAAAAGTGCCCAGATGACACCAATGAAGCCCAGGGGCACCGAGAACATGATTAAAAAGGGATGGAGCAAGGAGGCGAATTGTGAAGCCAGTACCATGTAGATCAAGAGAATGGCGAGTCCCAGGGCGAAGATGAGTGTTCGGAAGGCTTCTTTCTGCTCCAGACGGGCTCCTTTCAATTGAACGGAAAACCCTTCGGGGATCTTTAGTTTTGAAATTTTATCTTCGATCTCCCCTGCGATCGAGCCGAGATCCCGTCCACTCGTATTGGCGGTTACATGGACGATTCGTTGCTGATATTTTCGTTCCAGTTGAACAGGGGAAGTGGTTCTGATAATCTCCACCACATTCTCTAAAGGAACGACCTTCCCATTGAGCGCAGGGACGGGGAGTCGATTCAACTCCTCAGGCCGCTTCCTGTATTCCTCACTGAGTCGGACCCTGACGTTATGCTCCCGTCCTGTCTTCGGATCAATATAGATGGAAGATTCGATTCCCTCGATGGCTCCCTTGACAATTTCAGCAATTCGAGAGGTGGTCAGCCCCAAGGTGGCCGCACGATCCTGGCGGATCCGGACGTGATATTCAGGAAGCCCTTCTTCTCTCCCAATCTCAATGTCGGTCACCCCCCGAACCTCCATGAGAATTTGGTGCACCTCTCTGGCCAAACGGCCCCCCGTTGCCAGATCATATCCAAGGATCTCCACGTCGATCGGCTCATCCATTCCGAAAGTGATCACTCTTGAAATCATCCCCCCGGGGAAGACAGCGGTGAAGGCCCCTGGTATATTTCGAAATTCTTCCCTTAAGGACCGAGAGATTATTTCTGAACTTCGATCTCTCTCCCCTTGATCTACCAACATCACCGACGCCCTTCCTGTATTGGGCCCTGCGAACCTCCCGCTGAAGATGACGGAGCGCCCTCTTCCTGAACCCGATCTTGCCCAGAGAGATTTCATCTCTGGGACCTCTTCAAAGACGATCTCCTCTACCCGTTCCATGACTCGCTTCGTTTCCTCAAGGGAGGATCCTACAGGAAGACGGACCGTGATCCTGAGTTGACCTTCGTCAGAGGATGGAAATAGTTCTGTCCCAATCAACGGGATGAGGAGGAGTGATCCCAGGAAGACACCGACCACTCCTGAGACCACCCATCGCCGATGGGATAGCGCGATCCGGAGGACTTCCTGATAGCGCTCATCCACCCAGTCAAAGAAGGGGTGGGTCTTCTGAAGGATCTTCTGGACCCAAGATCTCTTCACCTCTTTCCTCCTTGGCCGAAGAAACTTGGCGGTCAGAACCGGCACGAGGGTCAGCGAAGAGAAAAGAGAGGCGAGGAGTGAAAAGGCGACTGTATAAGCCATCTGGACGAACAGCAGGGCAGCAATCCCCTTGACGAAGGCAAGGGGAAGAAAGACGATGATACTGGTAATGGTTGCGGCGATCACCGGTTTACTCACTTCTGTTGCCCCTTTATAAGAGGCCTTCCCGGGAGGTTCACCGAGCTCGACATGCCGGTTGACATTTTCGAGGACCACGATGGCGTCGTCCACCAACCGCCCGACACCTAGGGCCAACCCTCCCAGGGTCATAATGTTCAAAGTAAATTTACTGAAATGTAGAAGGACGAAAGTAGCAATAATAGAGAGAGGAATGGTGTGGGCGATGATCAACGTGCTCGTCCCGCTTCTGAGAAAGATGAGGATCACAGCCACGGCGAGAAACGCTCCCAGGATCGCTTCATGTTGAAGGTTTTTGATCGATTTTCGAATGAACGTAGACTGGTCGGCCACAACCTGAACAGAGACCCCCTTCGGGACCTCTCTCTGAATTTGGGGAAGGGCCTTCAAAACGTTGTCCACCACTGAAACAGTATTGCCTCCAATCTGCTTCTGAATACCGATGATGATCCCCCTGATGCCGTTGACGTGCACTTCGGTCTCAGCATCTTCAAATCCATCTTTGACCTTCCCCACATCCCTTAGGCGAACAGCAATTCCATTATGATGATGGACGACGATCTCTTCCAAATCCTTCACTGCGGGAGACCGACCGAGGGTTCGAACCCCAAATTCCTTCTCCTTTGTCTTGATGCTTCCACCTGGACGGTCCATATGGCCTGTGCGCACGGCCTGGGCAACCTTGTCCAAGGGCAGTTGTAATCTCTCCAATTTCGATCGATCCAGTTCGACCTGAATCTCCCTGATCTGGCCGCCGAAGACTGTGGCGGACGCTACTCCCTTGAGGCTCTCCAGCCTCGGAGCGATAAAGTCCTCCGCCAGTTCCCGGAGCGCGTATTCTTCCATGGGACCGGTGATCGAAAGCACGATGACGGAAATTTGAGAAGGATCGAATTTGAAGATGACTGGCTGCTTTGCATCTTCTGGTAAAATATCCAAAATCTGATTGAGGCCTTGCTGGATATCTGTAGCGCCGATATTAATATCGGTCCCCCAGTAGAATTCGATATTGATAATAGAAATCCCTTCCTTGGATCGTGAAGACACGTATCGCACATTTTGAATCCGACTCACCCTTTTCTCGATGGGGCGGGTGATGGTGATTTCGATATCTTCAGGGCTTGCTCCGGGATATTCCGTCACAACGGAAACAACAGGATAGGAAATTTCCGGGAAGAGATCGATGGCAAGGTTTGAGAAGGCGATGCCCCCCAGGAGGATGATTCCGATTGCCACCATTAACAGGGCCACAGGGTTCTTCAGAGAACCCCGGATGATATCCATAAAATCTCAACTCCCCTGGACGACCCGAACGGTGGCACGGTCTCTAAGCGACTCTTGGCCTCTCACAACGACCGGGTCTCCCTCAGATACTCCCTCGAGGATCTCGATGAACGGATCCTGCTCATAACCGGTAACGATCGATCTTCGAAAGGCCTCATTTCCTTGAATGACGAAGATAAATTTTGATCCTCCTTCTTCGATCACTGCGTTTTTCGGAATGACCAGGGTCTGAGGTTTTTCTACGAGAACGATCTCTATTTTGACAAACATCCCTGGTTTGAGCATCCGGTTTAGATTGGGAATATAGATTTCCGTCTGAAGCGTGCGAGTGGCCAGTTCCAGACTGCTGCTGATCCGGGAAATCTTCCCTTCAAAAACCTTATCCGGAAAGGACTCGGGCTTTATCTTCGCCTTCATCCCGAGCTTTAGAAGGGAGATATCTTTCTCCAATACATTGGCAACAACCTTAAGGGTTTCGGTGTGGACAAGGTTCACTAACGGAGTCGAAGGAGAGACCAGAGCGCCCACATCCACATACCTTCGACTGATCTCTCCATTAAAAGGGGCAATGATTTGCGTATGCTGAAGACGAACCCTCTCCTGGGCCAGGATGGCCTCCATCTCCTTCAGCTTGGCCTGAGCTGCCTCTTTCACTTCTGCTCGGACCCCCTCCTCGACCAGATTCAGGTTCTGCTGGCTCGCTGCGAGCTGGGCCTCAGCCACGGTATACTCCATCTCAGCAAGGTCCATCTCCTTCTTGGAAATAACCTGCCTTTTGAAGAGGGCCTCGACTCTTTCCCTTTGAAGTTTAGCATTATCGAAACGGGATTGAGCCTGTCTGACCGATTCTTTCGCCTGACGCAATTCTCCAGGCCTTGACCCTGCTTCGAGTTCAGCAAGATTGGCCCTGGCCTGGGCGACTTTGGCTTCAACCTCCCTTACCTTCTGTGAAAATTCGGTCTGGTCAATTTGGGCAACGACTCGACCCTGGGGAACGGAATCACCTAGGCTCACATGAATCCGTTCCAGGTATCCAGATACTTTTGGAAAGAGATCGACCTGCCATAGGGGAACAATATCCCCCGTGGCGGAAAGAGAGTAAGTGAGATCTTTGCGAGTGACGGGAGAAACCTGGACAGAAATCTCACCCCGACCGCGTCTCTGAGTGTCTGACTTCTTTTGTGCTGAACCCCAAACCTGATAGAGCACGATAGCGCCAAAACTGGCCAGTATTACCAGGATGAGCCATTTTCGGTATGCCCGAGTCTTTTGCACGGGGACTTTCTGAGGTTCCTCGGGATTCATGTCCCCTTCTCCCAAGAGGCCAAGTAACGTTCCTGTTCCTCAGTGAGCCGATCGATCTGAATGCCCATGGACTGGAGTTTCATTTGCGCAATCTCCTGATCGATCTCATGAGGGACCTCATAGACTTTCCTCTCCAACGTCTGATGGTGTCTCACCAAATACTCGGCTGCAAGGGCCTGGTTGGCAAAACTCATATCCATGACACTAGATGGGTGGCCTTCTGCTGAGGCCAGGTTTATCAATCTTCCCTCTCCCAGAAGGTAAATCTTCCGACCATTCTTGAGCTGAAACTCCTCCACATAGTCCCGGATTTCTCTGCGGGAGGCCGTAATGTCACGGAGTCCCTCAAGATTGAGTTCCACATTGAAGTGGCCTGAATTGGCAACGATCGCCCCATCTTTCATCTTTAAGAAATGTTCTTTCCGGATAACATTGATATTTCCGGAGACCGTACAGAAGATATCCCCCTCTTCGGCCGCTTGAGCCATGGGAAGCACGCGATAACCGTCCATCACCGCCTCCAGAGCCCTGAGCGGATTGACCTCTGTAACGATCACGTTGGCTCCCATTCCGTCCGCTCTCATGGCAAGGCCCTTCCCGCACCATCCGTATCCCGAAACGACGAAAGTCGATCCTGCCATCAACCGGTTCGTGGCGCGAATGATTCCATCAATGGTCGATTGACCTGTTCCATAACGGTTGTCGAAAAAGTGTTTGGTCTCCGCATCGTTCACAGCGACGATAGGGAATTTTAAGACGCCTGTTCTCTCCATGGAACGGAGTCGTATCACCCCGGTGGTCGTCTCCTCTGTTCCCCCGATGAGCCCCTTGATCATCTCCTCCCTCTTAGGATTCGACAGGCCTTCCGCCCATTTTCGAACCGCGGGAGAAAGCTCACCCCACTTCCCCAGGGCAATAAAATGGAAAGAGGAAACGAGATCCGCCCCATCATCCATGGTCAGGTTGGGAAGAAAGGCTAAGGCTTTCTGGATGTGGGTGTAGTAGGCTTCGCTGTCCTCTCCTTTGATGGCGAAGACAGGGAGATTTAAATCTTTGACCAAGTAGGCCGATACATCATCCTGGGTGCTCAAAGGATTGGAGGCGCAGAGAGTGACCTGGGCTCCTCCGGCCAAGAGGGTCTTCATCAATACCGCCGTTTCCGTCGTCACATGAAGACAGGCTGAGAGACGAATGTCTTTCAGTGGTTTCTCTTTTTCAAAACGGCTCCGGATCAGCTTCGAAACAGGCATGGCCATCTCCGCCCATTCCACCCGCAGACGCCCTTTTTCGGCCAACGAGATATCCTTGATATGATAATCCATTATCTCTCCCAAATGATAGTTCGGAGTAACTTAGTTCGGAGTTCGGAGCCCTCGATTACTTGGTGTGCATTCAGAGGTTTGGGTCTTAAACTCCGAACTCTCAACTCCGAACTCATAACTGTCTTAGAGTCCTGCTGCCTTTCTCAGTTCCTCTGCCCGATGGGTGCTCTCCCATGTAAAGCCGGGCTCCTTCCGGCCGAAATGGCCATAGCAGGCCGTCTGCCTATAGATCGGTTTAAGAAGGTCGAGGTATTTAATAATGGCTCTCGGCCTAAGGTCGAACACTTTCAGAAGGATCTTCGCAATCTCATCAGGCGGAATCTTTGAAGTCCGGGAGGTGTCAATCATCAATGAAACAGGCTCTGCCCTTCCAATCGTATAGGCAATCTGAACTTCACATTTCTCCGCGAGCCCGGCCGCCACGATATTTTTAGCGACATGTCGAGCCATATAAGAAGCACTGCGGTCCATTTTCGAGGGGTCCTTCCCGGAAAAGCAGCCTCCCCCATGGCTGCCTATTCCCCCGTAGGTATCGACGATGATTTTTCTTCCGGTTAAACCGCAGTCTGCCTTGGGTCCTCCATGTACAAATCGCCCGGTGGTGTTGACATAATATTTCGTCTTCTTGTCCCGAAGTTCGGGGGGGATGACGTTGTGAATCACCTCTTCGACAATTCCTTCCTTTAATGTCTCATAGGCTACCTTGTCTGAGTGCTGGGCGGCGATGACCACTGAATCGACACGAACGGGTTTCCCATTGATATACTGGATGGTCACTTGAGACTTTCCATCGGGCCGTAGAAAGTCGAGGACCTTCTGCTTACGCGCTTCTGCCAGCCGCCGGGTCAACCGATGGGCATAGATGATAGGCATGGGCATGAGCTCTGGTGTCTCATCACAGGCATATCCAAACATCAATCCTTGATCCCCCGCCCCCTGTTCATGCTCCTTGGACTCTTCTACCCCTTGAGCGATGTCGGGGGATTGTTCATCGATCGACGTGATGACGGCGCAGGTCTCCCAATCGAATCCCATCGATGAATCATTGTATCCGATTTCCTTGATCGTCTCCCGTACAATGGTAGGCATGTGAACATAGCAAGTTGTGCTGATCTCCCCGGCGATGATCGCCATCCCTGTCGTTACCATCGTCTCGCAGGCCACCCGGGCCTTTGAATCCTGCCCGATGATCGCATCCAAGACGGCATCGGAGATCTGATCTGCCACCTTATCAGGGTGCCCCTCTGTCACCGATTCAGAGGTAAATAAAAAGTCAGTCATTGCCATGGACTTTCTCCTCCTTATCTCCCCTCACCCCCCTCTAGAGGGGGAGGGTGAGGGGTCTATGTTTTCGTCTCTTCTATTATATAACACTGGATAAAATCTTCAGGAAACCGTTCAGCCATCCAGTTTCGAACATAACACTCAATTTCTGAGGCGGTTGGCAATTGGAAGACTTGTTCCACCAAGGTTTGAGTCTCTTCAAATTTCGCCATGCGGAGCACCTTCTTCACTTTCGGGATGGCCACGGGGTTCATGCTGAACTCATCCAGCCCAAGACCTAGCAGGACGAGCGAATAGGCTGGCTCAGCCGCCATCTCTCCACAGATGGCTACGGGGATTCCCACTTGATGTGCGGACTGGACAACCCCCCGGATGATGCGCAGGATCGCTGGATGAAGGGGTTCGTACAAATAGGATACATGTTCGTTGATCCGATCCACGGCCAGAGCGTACTGGATCAGATCATTCGTCCCAATGCTGAAGAAATCCACTTCCCGGGCCAAGAGATCAGAGGTGATGGACGCAGAGGGGATTTCAATCATCGCCCCAATCTCGATTCCCTGATCAAAAGGGATCCTCACCTTGGCCAGACTCTTCTTCACCTCTTCCAAGATGGCCTTCGCCTGCCGGATCTCCTCAATCGCTGAAATCATGGGAAAGAGGATCCTCAGTTTCCCATGGGTACTCGCTCGCAGGATCCCCCTCAACTGGGTTTTGAAAATATCGACCTCTTTCATGCTGAACCGGATGGCCCTTAAGCCCATGGCCGGGTTCATCTCATTTCCTGCCGAATAGTTTGGAAGGAATTTGTCACCTCCGATGTCCAACGTCCGAATTGTCGCCGTGGCAGGATAAATGCTCTCAACAAGCCGACGATAGGTCCGGTAATGCTCCTCCTCGGTGGGGAGATCCTTTCGATTGAGATACAAAATTTCAGTTCGATAAAGGCCGATCCCCTCCGCCCCATGGTCTTTCGCTGCAGGAATTTCATCGATCATTTCAATGTTAGCTTGTAAGCGTACACGGACCCCATCACGGGTTTCGGCGGGCAACGAGGCGTACTTTAACACCTCTCGTTCCATCGTTTTGATCCGCCGCTTCCGCTCAAGAAAAGATTGGGAGACTTTCTCCGTGGGATTGATGACCACTTCTCCTGTATCTCCATCAAGGATCAGGAGGTCCCCACCATTGATGAGGGAGGTGCCCACTTCCAGCCCTACAACAGCCGGGATCCCCAGGGAACGCGAGAGGATGGCAGTATGGGAAACCTTCCCACCAATATCGGTTATGAACCCGGCCACATTCTTCAGATTCATCTGCAAGGTGTCTGCAGGGGAGACGTCATGAGCCACCACGATGACTTTTCCTTTAATCTTCGAGATATCATCGTGCTTCTTTCCAAGGAGGTTCCAGAAGATCCTTGCTGAGACATAATGGAGATCGCTCCGCCTCTCTCTCAGGTATTCATCTTCAATGGCCTTGAAGGCGGTGTCCAACTTCTCCAGGGTCAGGTCAAGCGCCCACTCCGCATTCACCTTCTTCTTCCGAATGGTGTCGACCGTGTCCTGAATCAGCATCTGGTCATCCAGGATCATGAGATGGACGTCGAGGATGAAAGAATGGCGGCGCACCTCTGGATCGAGTATCTTCTCTTTGATTTCGATCAACTGGTTCCGGGATTCTTGAATGGCCCTGTGAAAGCGTGCGACCTCATTCTCCACTTGTTCCGGTAGGATCCGTCTCTGCGGGGCCCTCACCTTGGACCGTTCGACCATGAAGGCTTTTCCTGTCACGATCCCGGGGGAAGCCCCAATACCCTGGATGAATTTATTGATTTGCTGCTGAACCGCCATCCTTATTCCTCATTGAATTTATTTTCAATTAACCGACTCAAAGTCTGCATGGCATGGACCGAATCCTTGCCCTCCACTTTCAGGGTGATCTTTGTCCCTTTGGACGCTGCCAACATCAGGATGCCCATGATCGACTTCCCGTTGACTTCCAGGCCATCCTTTTCGATGGTCACCTCCGAATTAAATCGATTGGCAGTTTTGACCAGCAGGGCAGCCGCCCGTGCATGAAGCCCCAATCGATTTCTAATCGTAAAGGTCTGAATTTCCATATCCACTAAACGCAAAGAGCATGGGGCATAGAGCATAGGGTTTCATCACAACTCTTAACTCTAAACTCATCACTCTTAACTCTTCTTTTTCTCCACTCGCTTCTTGAGCACCTCGCTGGCCAGATTAATGTTTCTTTGGCCATAATCGGTAATAAAAACAGCCAACGCTTCCAGATCCATATCGTCCTGGTAAGTCGCCAATTTCAGCAACATGGGAAGGTTGACTCCCGTGATCACTTCGATTCGTTTCTCCTCTAAGAAAGCGAGGCTGATGTTGGAGGGAGTTCCCCCATACATATCCGTCAGGATCAGTACCCCCCGACCCTCATCGACTTTTCGTATGGCCGATATGATTTTCGCCCTGATCTCCTCGGACCCTTCCTTCGGATCGATTGAAACGGGCTGAAATTGCTTCAAGTCTTCCCCCACCACCAGTTGGGCAGCGGCGATCAACTCCTCTGCTAAATGACAATGTGTGACAACGACGACCCCCACCATCTCTTTTTCATCCCTTCTCCGCATCGCGGTGTCGAACAGACAGAAACACACCTTTTTGTGCCAGTTCATCACAGAGCATCTCTGCCAACCGATTAGCGATTACGATGGATCGATGCCTTCCCCCCGTACATCCCACAGCAATCGTTAAATGCGTTTTTCTCTCCCTCAAGTAGAGGGGAAGGAGAAACCGAATAAACTCCTGAACGCGTTTCAAGAATTCCTTGGTCTCCTCCCATTGAAAGACATACTCGGCCACCTTTGGATCGTCCCCCCTCAATCGCTTCAGTTCTTCGACAAAATATGGATTGGGCAAAAATCGGACATCCAACAAGAGGTCGGCCTCAAAGGGGATCCCGAAACTGTATCCAAAGGACAGAAGCGTCACAGTCATCTGTCCTGAACTCACTCCCTCTTGAGCGTATTGCTGGATCTTCTCCTTCAATTGATGGACATTGAAATGGGAGGTATCAATGACCTGATTAGCCATATCCCGTATTCCCTGAAGCCGCTCCCGTTCTAGGCGAATCCCTTCCAGGATCGATCCTCCAACGGCTAAGGGATGTTCCCGTCGAGTCTCACTGAACCGCCTCATCAACGCGGCATCCGATGAATCCAAGAAAAGAATCTCGATCAGATAGTCTTCCCGCTGAAGATTCTGGATGATCCTTCTCGAATCTTCCAGAAAATCCTTCCCTCCCTGGACGCCCTCTTTCTGCGCCCAGTTCGGATACGAAGCCGTCCCCCGAATATCTTCCACGACGGCTACCTTGGAGATCTTTCCTCCAGATTGCTCACACAGTTCTATGAATTTGGGTAAAAGAAGAATGGGAAGGTTATCGACACAATAGAAACCAATATCCTCTAAAGCCTTAATGGCCGTTGTTTTTCCCGATCCTGAAAGACCGCTGATGAGAATCACTCGGATATCCTTCACTCCACCTCACCCTCGATCTCAATTTTTTCCCCTCCTCCTCCCTCCATTCTCTTGAGCAGGTTCTTTTCAAATTCTTTGGCCGAATCGTAACCCATCACTTTCAAGTGGTGATTACGGGCCGCTACTTCGATGATGGTGGTCAAATTCCTTGCTGGCGTAACGGGAATCCTTAACATAGGAACCTCAACCCCGAGGATGGTATATTTTTCCTTTTCAAACCCCAGACGGTCATATTCCTGGTTGGTGTCCCATTCGACCAGTTCCAAAACCAATTCGACCTTTTTCCGTTCCCGGATCGCCTCTACCCCAAAAAGGCTCCGGATATTAATGATCCCTAATCCCCGGATCTCCATATGGTGTTGAATGAGCTCAAATCCGCTTCCAATCAGGGTGGAAGGGGCGCGTTTCTGGATGTAGACCATATCGTCTGCGACCAGACGGTGGCCTCGCAGAATGAGATCCAGTGCGCATTCGCTCTTTCCAATTCCGCTCTTCCCCAAGATGAGGACCCCGACGCCAAACACATCGATGAGCACTCCATGGATGCTGCTCGTGGCTGCCAGCTTCTCCTCTAAGAATAGGGTGACCCGCTCAATAAAATCCGTCGTGTGGAGATGGGTTCGGAATAAAGGAATTCCTTTCGCATCGGATTCCCGTAGGAGGAGATCAGGGATCTCCAGGCTGCGCGTAAAGACCAGGCAGGACAAATCTAAATGGCAGATCTCCTGGATAATCTCCTCCTGACGTTCTGGTGAAAGGGTTTCGTAGTATGACATTTCTGTGTTCCCGATGATCTGAATTCGTTCGGGTCCGACGAACTGGGTAAATCCCGTCAAGGCCAACCCCATTTTTTGAATCTGCGGATGGCTGATCCGCTTTCTCAGCCCTTTCCGCCCTGCCATCAGGGTCAGGCCCAGATCGCTTTCCTTGTCCTGCTCCAATTCTTGAACGAGAATGCCGCTCATAAGAAAATCACTTCAAAATGCAAAATGGAAAATGATCATTACAAAATGTTTCTTCATAAATTTTGCAATTTAAAATTTGCAATTTTCAATTTGCAATGAGTCTTCAGTATTTCTCGTCTTCTTCTGTGATGATCTGGAAGAGCTCTTCCCGGGTTTGGCCCCCCATCAATCGCTTTTTGAAAGAAGGGTCCTTCAGCAGCGTAACAATCCGCCCAAGAAGTTTCAAATTGTCCACGGCTGAGTTCTCCGGTGCCATCACCAAGAAGAAGAGTTGACTGGGAAGGTGATCCATCGCATCAAAATCCACTCCCTTGACCGAACGTCCAAAGGAGATGAAGAAGGTTTTTAACCTCTTTAACCGGCCATGCGGAATGGCAATCCTTTCCCCAATTCCCGTGGATCCCAGTTTTTCTCTTTCCAGGAGTACCTGGAGGATCTCCTCGGCTGAAGACACCTGACAGGGTTTCACTAAAACACTGGACAACTCTCTTAGGATAGAACGTTTATCAGCCCCTTGCAGGTCGGGGAGGACCCATTCCTCTTTCAAATAATCCAAGATCTTCACTTTCGATCCTTTACCCCGTTAGAAATGATGCCCTGCCTGCGTGGGCGGAACCACTTTGGCGCGGCGAAGCCCCAATGCTCTGCGGCGGGGTTAGATTTCAGAATAATCCCGGCGAGGTTTAATCCGCTGCGCCACCGCTTGCGCGGCGATTGCCCCCTGAGATGACTAACAGGGATTATGATTTTCCCCATTTCGAAGAGGGTTCTATCCATTCATATCCTCCATCCTTGCTTCGGCAAAGTACATTCACCTGCCCAGAATCCGGGTTCAAAAAGACGAGAAAGTCCTTTCTTGAAATTTCAAGTTGGACAACGGCTTCCTCAAGAGACATGGGTTGAGCAAAGATGTGCCTTTTCCGTATGAGGGAGGATAAATCTGTCTCCTCTCTCCCCTCGAGACTCTCTTCGCTCCTGGGGAGGGAGGGGATGAGAAGCATAGCGTTCGGCCTCTTCCTTCTCCCTTTTTCTCGCCGCTCACGGATCCGGCGTTCAATCTTATCTGCCATCTGGTCGATGGCGGCATAAAGATCCCTGTTCCTCCCCTGGCTGTTGAGGGCCATCCCATTCCCGGTGATCGTAATTTCTGCAATGTGCCGAAATTTTTCCTCGGAAAGAACGACATGGACTTCCCTCGGGTTTTCAATATATTTCTGCAACCGCTGGATCTTCCCCTTCACATACTCCTTGGCCCCTTCATCAGCTTCCATATGCCGGAATGTAACCGCAATTTGCATGGTTTGCTCCTTCACAAGTGCCTAAAGTGTTCTAAAGTGAGCTAAAGTGACTAAAGTTAAGTCATTCATTTTGGGCACTTTAGGCAATTTAGTCACTTTGGTCACTCAACCCAGAAATTTGATGAGATTAAAATTTTGAAGATGGGTCTTTGTTTTCGAAATTCCTTCTTAGAAATTAGAAATCCCTCTCTACTGGATCTTCCTCCGCTCATTGGAGGAAAGGATCTTCATCATCTCCCGATATTTCGAAATCGTTCTCCGCGCGATGTGAATATTCATCTCTTTGAGAATCTGAACGAGTTTTTCATCACTGTAGGGTTTCCTGGGATCTTCCTTTGCGATGATCTCCCGCAGGAGATTCTTCACACTTTCAGAAGCCAAGGTTTCTCCCTGGGTGGAGGTGATCCCTGTATTGAAAAAGAATTTTAACTCATAAATTCCCTGAGGGGTATGAACAAACTTATTGTTGGTGACCCGGCTGATGGTCGACTCGTGCATCTGGATATCCTCAGCGACATCGCGCAAGACGAGGGGTTTGAGAAACTGGATCCCTTTATCTAAGAAATCTCTTTGAAATTTAACAATGCTCTTTGCCACTTTGTAAATCGTTCGCTGGCGTTGATGAATGCTTCGGATCAGCCAAAGAGCCGACCGGAGTTTTTCCTGAATGTATCTCCGATCCCCTTCGAGGACAGAACCGCTGTCGGTGAGAATGCTGCGATAAAATGCGTTGACCTTCAGTCTCGGTATGTCTTCGTCGTTCAAAGAGATCACATACTCCCCCTCTACCTTATAGACATAGACATCCGGGATGATTTCTTGGGTCACCTCCCCACCATAAGCTTTCCCGGGTTTCGGGTCGAGTTTGGAGATGAGGTGGGCGGCTTGATTGACCCTTTCCAGAGGAACCCCCAACCGTCTCGCGATGGCCGGATGATTCCGATTCTTCAACAGTGGCAGATATTCTGAGACAATCTTCTCGGCGATGGGATCCCGAACCTTAAACTGCTCCAGTTGGATAAGGAGGCATTCCTTCAAATCCCTTGCTGCCACTCCTACCGGATCGAACTGCTGGATTCTCCGAAGAACACTCTCCACTAACTCCAAAGAAAGCTGGGTTTCTGCACTGATATCCTCTAAAGAAATTTTCAGGTACCCATCTTCATCCAGGTTTCCAATGACCCATGTCCCTATCTTTCGCTCCACGTCGGTAAAATGGGAGAGTTGAAGTTGCCAATTGAGGTGATCTGAAAGGGTCGTTCGCTTGGTGAGAAAATTTTCAAAAGAGGGTCTTTCCTCACCATCCTGAGAGGTCTGTTTGTAATAGGAACCATGGTTATAATTTTCCAGATAACTTTCCCAATCAAAATCAGCTGCCCCTTCCCCTTCTCCCTTCACTTCTCGGGTCAGCTCATTCTCGGGCAAAGCTTCTCCCTCGCTCTTTTCGGTCAAGGCCTGTTCAACTTCCGCATACTCTTTCCCCTCCTCAAACTCTTCGAGGAGTGGATTCTCTTTCATCTCCTGGCTAATCATATCGACCAACTCCAGCCTGGTCAACTGGAGAAGCCGAATCGCCTGCTGGAGCTGGGGGGTGATCACCAACTGCTGTACAAGTTTAGGCGTCTGTTTAATCTCTAAGGCCATTTTATTCCTGGTTTCAACTTTGGACCGAAGGGTTCATATCGGCGCCGCCTCTGTTTCGGCTCCCCCCTAACTCAAACCCATCTCCCAAGTAAATCTTCCTTGCCTTCTGGCTCTTGGCAATATATTCAGGCGTCCCTTCCTCCAAAATGCAACCCTCATTGAGGATGTAGGCGCGTTCACAAACGCCCAATGTCTCTCGTACATTATGATCTGTGATTATAATGCCAATCCCTTTCGATTTCAATTGACGGATAATGGCCTGGATATCCAATACAGCAATGGGATCGATCCCCGCAAATGGTTCGTCTAAAAGGATGAAAGAGGGCGAAAGCACCAGGGCTCGCGTGATCTCCACACGCCTCCGTTCCCCTCCAGACAGGCTGTAGGCTTTCTGTTTCCGCAGGGAAGAAAGCCCCAATTCTTCCAAAAGCTCTTCCAATCGATCCCTTCTCCCCTCCTTTGAAAGAGAAAGGGTCTCTAGAATGGCCATCAGGTTTTCCTCCACCGTCAACTTCCTGAAGACGGAGGGCTCCTGGGGAAGATATCCAATCCCCCTCCTCGCCCGTAAATACATGGGAAGGGATGTGATCTCCTCGCTGTTGAGATAGATCTTTCCTCCATTCGGTTTGAGGAGTCCCACAATCATATAAAAGATAGTGGTCTTCCCCGCACCATTGGGCCCAAGCAGTCCAACCACTTCCCCCCCGCGGACCTCCACATGAACAGTATTGACCACCTTCTTTTGGCGGAAAGATTTTGATAAATCCTCACATGAAAGATGAGTCATCCTGACTCCAATACAAGTTCGGAGTAATTAGTTCGGAGTTCGGAGTATGACGTTAAGCTGACGGTCACGTAAAAAGTCGATCGGCGGTACTCTGTCATTCTGTGCGAAGCGAAGAATCTAATCATGTCAAAGCATTTGAGATACTTCACTATGTTCAGGATGACGGATTTCAACTTCTACGAATCTATCATTTCTTCTTTGCTCCGAACTCCTAAACTCATCACTTTTCTTCGGCCCTAGGAATGATGCGGGTATTGACCCGCCTTCCTTTCCCCCCTTCCACAAGGCTTCGTTCCTCATCGACATAAAAGATCACCCGCTCTCCCCTGATCTCATTCTCTCCCTCCCGGAGTACCGCGTCTCCATCCAAGACAACTGTACTCTCCTCCTGATGAAAGGTGACCTTTTGACCGGTGGCTCTTCGATCCAGTTGTACAATCTTCACGTTGCCGATGGCCATAATCTCCTTCAGCTTTTTCGTATCCGAGTCATAATGAATGACGAGCATGTTGGCATAGAGCGTTGCATCGTCCTGTGTGGCCACCACATTCCCTTTAAAGGTGACGGTATTCTCTTTCTGATTGGCCTCTACCGTATCTGAGATGATATCAATGGGGGAGCGACTGCCACTGAATCCAAATCCCCTGTCCGTCGCAATCCTCTTCTCTCCGTCTTCTGCCTTCTCTTTTTTCTCCTGAGCTTCTCCAATGGCAAAAAAGAAGAAAAAGGAAAGGGTCACGAGCAGGAAGACGGTCTTTTTCCTTTTCATCCCTCCCCCCTTCCCTTCCATCGGGTCTTGGCCTGGCTGAGAATTTTGATGATTTTGCCCTCCATATCCACTTGCATTCCTTTGCCGGCGACTTGAATCTCTTTCCCTTCTATCTCAACAGGATCGGAGGTCGCTGCCTTTCTCTTCGAATGATCGTAGGAGATCGAATGAGTCCTCAAACGATAACCATCGCTTGAAGTAAGCACCACATCACCCACCAACTCCATGTTTTTCGAATCCTGGTAAACCTTTCCTCTATTGCCCGAAAGGATGAAGGATCGGCCCTCTTTAGTGTAAAACGTCACCGTGACATCCTCTAACATAATGACATTTTGGTCTTGGTATTGTTGGATCGCCTTGGCCTCTAATTCCCAGGTCTTTTGACCATGTTTGTCCTCGACAAATCGAATCTTCTCAAGGCGCATGTCCGCGTCACTAGGGGGAATGTTGGCCGGGCTCAGGCTTTCTTCAGAACTCCTCTTCTCCTGAAGATTTAACCACAGGCTGGTGAGAACAGTCCCCACAATCATTACAATCGATATGAGAATGAGAATCTTAACCTTTCGCATCAGCACCTCATATCCAAAGGCGTAAGGAGTAAGGCGCAAGTCGTAAGAGGTAAAATACGCTATGCGCCATGCTCCATGCGCTATGCCGTTTAGACGACTCCCGCCTTCAGAAGATCATGGAGATGGATGATCCCCACAGGGACTTTCTCTCCGGGTTGATTGAAGACGAAGAGGGAGGTAATGGAATATTCCTCCATCCTCTGGACTGCTTGGGCAGCCAGAGCATCCCTTTCGATCCACTTCGGATTCCGGGTCATCACCTCGGAGGCCTGCCGTTCCAAAAGATCACTGAATTTCTCCAAGGCGCGCCTCAGATCTCCGTCCGTGATGACCCCCACCAAATGGCCTTCGCCATTACAAACCGCGGCCACCCCTAACCGTTTTGAGCTGATCTCGAAGATGGCATCTTTCATCGAGGTCTTCTCTCGCACCATGGGAAGAGCCTTTCCCACATGCATCAGGTCTTCCACCTTCAGGAGAAGTCTTCTCCCCAACGTTCCACCTGGATGAAGGAGGGCAAAGCCCTTTTCATCGAACCCCTTCTTGACCATCAGGGCAATGGCCAAAGCATCCCCGAGCGCAAGGGTCGCCGTGGTGCTTGCGGTCGGAGCTAATCCCAGTGGACAGGCCTCTTCCTTGACGTGGATATTGAGGCACACATCTCCCGCCTTGGCCAGGCTGGAGTTCGCATTCCCCGTGAGCGAGATCAATCGATTTCCGTACCGTTTGATCAGAGGGAGAACCTCTAACAGCTCTCTTGTCTCGCCGCTATTGGAGATGGCAATGACCACATCCTCTTTTGCTAACACTCCAAAATCCCCATTCGCCCCTTCTGCGGGATGAAGGAAAAAAGCAGGTGTTCCTGTGCTGGAAAAGGTGGAGGCGATCTTTCGAGCCACCAGTCCCGATTTCCCCATCCCCATCAGTACCACCTTCCCTTTGCAATGGCAAAGGAATTCCACCGCCCTTGACAGATCTTCGTCAATCTTTTCCGACAGATCAAGGATCGCTTCAGCCTCTATCTTCAATACCCTCCTAGCTTCATCAATCACATTCACGTGACTTTATCTCCTCTTCAGCCTGAAGTCGCCGAGCCCTTGAAGCACCGCGCAAAGCGACGACGATCTAATTCATGATAGGTTTTCTGTAAGATCCACTCCTTGGCCTCGATCCGTTTTTTTTCCCGAAATGTCTCTTTTTTCCATAGTGGAGAGAGGCTTTAATGAAATCCCGAAAAAGAGGATGGGGGTCCGTGGGCTTTGACCTGAATTCTGGATGAAATTGGCATCCCAGAAACCAGGGGTGGCCTTTCAACTCCGCAATCTCTACAAGTTCCTTATCAGGAGAGATACCGCTGAATACGAAACCCTCTCTTCCCAAAATATCCGTATAGACATTATTGAATTCATAACGATGCCGGTGTCGTTCGTAGATCAGCTTCTTGTTATAGGCCTTCATGGCGATGCTACCTTCTTCAAGCCTGCAGGGATAGAGTCCCAACCTCATGGTTCCACCCTTGGGCGTGTCCGTACTTCGCCTCTGGAGGGTTTCTTCGCGATCCACCCATTCCTCCATGAGGTAGATCACTGGATGGGGAGTGTGAGGATCGAACTCCGTGCTGTTGGCTCCCTTTAAACCAGCGCAATGTCTTGCCATCTCGATCACAGCGCACTGCATTCCCAAACAGATTCCAAAATAGGGAATCTTCTTCTCCCTGGCATACTGAATGGCCTTAATTTTGCCCTCGATCCCTCTCGTTCCGAACCCTCCGGGCACGAGGATTCCATTGGCTCCCTTAAGGATGTCTTTCGGTCCCTCCTTATCCACCTGCTCTGAGTCGACGTAGTGCAGACTCACCCGGGCGTCGTTGGCGATCCCTCCATGGACGAGGGCCTCGGTCAAACTTTTATAGGATTCGACGAGGCTCACATACTTCCCAACGACAGCAATCGTCGTCTCATATCGAGGCTGTTTTATCTTTTTCATAATCTTTTCCCAACATTTAAGGTTGGGACGCCCTGTCCAGATATTGAGTTTCTCAACGACCTTCTCATCCAACCCTTCCTGGTGAAAAACGAGGGGGACTTCATAGATCGTCTCCACGTTCTTTGCGGTGATCACCGCATCCTTTTCTACATTGCAGAAAAGGGCGATCTTCGATTTGATATCGGGGGAAAGTAATCGGTCGGTTCGGCAGAGAAGGATATCGGGCTGGATCCCGATCTCGCGAAGCTCCTTCACACTATGCTGGGTCGGCTTGGTTTTCAGTTCTCCAGCCGTCTCGATATAAGGGACCAACGTAAGGTGAATGTAAAGCGTGTTTTCCCTTCCCAAATCGTTTCGAATTTGCCGGATGGCCTCCAAGAACGGAAGGCTCTCGATATCGCCTACCGTTCCTCCGACCTCCACGATCACGATGTCGACATCCTTTCCCACGTCGAAGATTCTCGATTTGATTTCATCGGTAATATGGGGGATGACTTGAACCGTACCCCCCAGATAGTCTCCCCGCCTCTCTCTAGAGATGACGGAATCGTAGATCTGCCCCGTGGTGAAGTTATTCTTCCTCGATGTCTTGACACTGGTATACCGTTCGTAATGTCCAAGGTCGAGGTCTGTTTCCGCCCCATCTTCAGTCACATACACCTCTCCGTGCTGAAAGGGATTCATCGTTCCAGGGTCCACATTGATGTAGGGATCGAACTTGAGAAAATTGACCTTCAATCCCCTTGACTCAAGAAGGGCTCCAATAGATGCCGATGCCAGTCCCTTCCCTAAAGAGGAGACCACCCCTCCCGTCATGAAAATATATTTTGTCCTCGCATTGACCAACGGACCCTTCCTCTTTAATTTGAAGTTGGGGATCCCAAAAATTTCTCGATCAGATGAAACCCCTTCTCTACAAAGATCTTGCTCTTACTTGCAGATGCCTCGTCAAACCCTTCCACAGGCTTCTCCCGTGCCTCATTTTCGCTTGAGTAAATCACATAAGGGACAGGGTCGGCTGCATGAGTTCGGGTGGAAAGTGGTGTGGGGTGATCCGGGAGAACAAGGACTTTATACCTCTCGAAATCTTTCAGTCCCTTTAGAATGGGACCCACGATCTTCTCATCGAAGGTCTCGATCATCTCGATTTTCAACCGGAGATCCCCCATATGACCGGCTTCATCAGGGGCTTCCACATGAACATAGACGAAATTCTTTTCCTTCAAACCTCTTAGGGCGTACTGAGCCTTCCCATCGTAGTTGGTGTCAAAGTAGCCCGTCGCACCGGGAACGTTCAGGACTTCTAAACCTGCGAGGATGCCGATCCCTTTGAGGAGGTGGACGGCCGAAATCACATACCCTTCGATCCCGAATCGTTCTTTCAACGTGACCATCTGAGGGGATCGGCCCTGCCCCCAGAGCCAGATCGAATTGGCCGATCGTAGTCCCTTTGCATTTCGAGAGAGGTTGACGGGATGATCCCTGAGGAGCCGCTGGGATTCCTTCATTAGAGAGACGACCCGATTTCCTCCATTTTCTTCAGAATCGCTCACCCTGGGAAGAAAGGAGGCAATCTCTCTTCCTGTGATATCGTGAGGAGGGGTGAGTTTTAGTTGATCCAGATCCAAAAACTTTGAAGCGCCATTTCGAAAGACCAACAAATGCCGGTAACTCACTCCAGGATAGAACTGGATTTCCTTCGACCCCATTTCTCTGTCCAAGTCGATAATGATCTGTCTTGCCTCTTCATCCGAAATATGGCCGGCCGAAAAATCTTCCATCAGGATATGGGCCCCATTAAATTGAAGGGTAACCAGGTTACATCGGAAGGCAATATCATCGGGCTTCAACTTCACCCCGAGGCTGGCTGCCTCGAGAGGTCCCCGGCCGGTATAATAACGGACGGGGTCATACCCGAAGATGGTGAGGTTGGCAATCTCACTTCCGGGAGCGAACCCCTCAGGAACTGTTCTAACTAAACCGATTTCCCCGTGTTTGGCGAGCCAATCCATATGGGGCGTTCTTGCAACCATCAATGGGGTCTTCCCATGAAGGTCCTCAACCGCATAATCAGCCATTCCATCGCCCACAATCACGACAAATTTCATCATTTCTTAAGAACGCCTCAGTCTCCTGGACATTTGACTCAGTCTCTAAAACCTAAATATACCAAAACCTTACAAATGTCAAACTAAAATCGTAGGTGGTAAGCAAAAGCTGTGCCAATTTTAAGTCACCCCCTCCTTTGTACAAGGGGACCGTCGTCCATAGCCTGTTTTGGCAATGGCAAGCCCCAAGCTCAAATGGGGAATACATAGAGAGAGTACGCAGCGAAAACAGCCGAAGGATGGCGCGGGGGGGCGGAAGGAACTTGCGAAAGGGCTATTCGGAGGGATATGGATGTTGGTTACCTCTCTTTCAGCTTTGGCAAGACCGTTTTTTTCAAGTAACTCACCACTCGTTCTGCCTCCATTCTGACATCCTTTCTAACGTGAGGGGAGAAAGGACTTACATCCCCCCGCAATTCCTTCTCATGGAACCCCAATTGAGCTGCCTTTTTAACATACGTTTCTGGAAGCACATTGCTCAATTCGACTCCGTTCATGACAGCCCAGACGAGGGTCCATGCCCGGGCAACATTTGAAACGTCATACCCCCCTCCTCCTAGCGCCACCCACCGTGGGGCTATCTCTTTGATTCGCCGGATCACCTTTTCATACCCGTGAATGCTAAGATGGAGATTGGTCAGGGGATCATTATGAAATGTGTCTACTCCCAGCTGGGACACCACGATATCGGGCTGAAAGGCATGAATGAATTCGGGAACGATTTCCTCAAAGGCCCACACATAGGTGTCATCATCCGTATAGGGGTGAAAGGGAATATTGACAGAATACCCCTCCCCTTCTCCTTCTCCGATCTCATATTCAAAGCCGGATCCGGGGAAGAGCGAGTCACCTGATTCATGGAGAGAGAGGGTTAGCACCCGACTGGTACGATAGAAAGCCGCTTGAACCCCATCTCCATGATGGGCATCGAGATCGATATAGGCGACCCTCATTCCCTCATTTAAGAGCTTCTTGATTCCAATGACGGGATCATTAACATAACAAAATCCCGAAGCCCTCGACGCCATGGCATGATGGAGGCCCCCTGCAATATTAAACGCGATCTCTCCTTCCCCGCTTGCCACAAAATCAACGGCCTGAAGGGTTGCACCGGTCACCAGTAAGGACCAGTTATAGAGACCTGGGAAGACGGGATTGTCTCCCGGTCCCAGACCAAAAGCATAGGCATTGCCCATGACATCGTCCTCGTTCGCCTGCCTCAGGTGGGTTAAATACTCTTTGCTGTGGAAAGTGACCAGGTCCTCTTCTTCGGCTCTTCTTGTTATGATAAATTGAACAGAAGGGAGAGATAAAAGGCCATAGGCACGGATTAATTCATAGGTCAGCTTGAGGCGGATGATTTTGAGGGGGTGGGTGGGCCCATAATCATAGTCGAAATAAGCATCCGTATAGATAAAACCTGTCTTCATGGTACAGATCTCATAATAAGATTTTTTCACCCCCAGCCGCAACCTCCCCCATCAAGGGGGAGCTTATATAATCACGTAAAAGATCTCCCTCTCCCCCGCTGTGAGAGGGCGGGGGTGAGGGAAGAAGGGATCAAAGGTTAAGATATTTCAGCACGGCCTCTCTTTTCGGCGGAAGGGAGACGGGTTTTTGAGAGACCCGAATAGCAATGTCAGGGTCTTTCAGACCATGACCCGTAAGGGTTAGGACTAAGACATCCTCTTTTTTAAAGAAACCCTTTCGACCGAGCTTTATCACTCCGGCTAATGATGCCGCTGAGGCAGGTTCACAGAAGATTCCTTCAAGGTTTGCCGTCATCCGGTAGGCCTCCAAAATCTCGTCATCGGTCACGGTATCGATCAAACCCCCGGACTCATCCCGGGCTGCCTCCGCCTGCTTCCAGCTCGCTGGATTTCCAATACGAATGGCCGTGGCGATGGTTTCAGGGTGTTCAACCACTTTCCCTCTCACTATGGGTGCTGCCCCCTCGGCCTGGAATCCCAGCATCTTTGGTAACCCCTCTGTTCTCCCCTTCTCCCAATACTCTTTATACCCTTTCCAGTAGGCAGTGATATTTCCTGCATTTCCAACAGGAAGGCAATGATAAGTAGGAACAAATCCTAAATGCTCAATGATTTCAAAGGAAGCGGTTTTCTGGCCTTCGATCCTATGGGGATTGAGAGAGTTGACCAGGGTGATGGGCTCTGTCTCGGAGATCTCTCTAACGATGCGGAGGGCTTCATCAAAATTCCCTTCGATTTGAATGACCTGAGCTCCATGAGCGATGGCCTGAGACAATTTTCCGAGGGCAATCTTTCCTTCGGGAATGACAACATAGGCCTTCATTCCTGCCTTTGCAGCATAGGCTGCTGCTGAAGCCGAAGTATTTCCGGTGGAAGCACAGATGATGGCCTTTGACCCCATCTCCTTCGCCATAGAGACGGCCACGGTCATGCCGCGGTCTTTGAAGGATCCTGTGGGATTGATACCTTCATATTTAAAATAGAGTTCGATTCCCGGGAGGACCTTCTCTTGAATATGAGAAGAGGGAATGAGCGGGGTGTTTCCTTCCAAGAGGGTAACGATGCTCTCCCCTCTCTCGACCGGTAAAAAATCCCAATATTCTCGAATCACACCCCGCCACATGTTACCCCCCATTTCATCAATTCGGATTTCGAAATTCGGATTGCGGAATTAACAACAAAAAAATTATCTTATTCATTTTTCATTCCGCATTCCACACTCCGCGTTCCGCAATCATTCAAGTTCATTCTCCACGCGGATGACCATTGTCTTCCCCAAGACGACATGGAGCCGGTTGATTTCCTTCAAAGCCTTATGGACGCTCTGCTCTCTGGCCTCATGGGTCATCATGACCACAGGGACGGCCCCATTGATCTGCCTCCCCTTTTGAATGACGGAGGCAATGCTGATCCCATTCTTTCCCAGGATGCCAGAAATCTTGGAGAGGACCCCGGGCCGATCGATCACCGAGAATCTCATATAGAACGGCATCACGACCTCTTCCATCTTCTTAAAAGGGACCTTTTCAATGGCAGTCGCCTGAAAAGAAAGGAGAGGGACCCGTTGTCCCTTTGCCCCGATCAGAAGATTTCTTCCCAGTTCCACCAGATCGCTCACCACCGCACTGCCCGTGGGCATCTGACCTGCTCCCTGGCCATAAAACAGGGTCGGTCCAGTCGCATCTCCTTTGATATAGATGGCATTAAAGACCCCTTCCACCGTGGAGAGGAGATGGCTCTCGGGAATCATGGTGGGATGCACCCTTGCCTCGATCTTCCCATCATCGATTTTTGTAATGGCCAAGAGTTTAATCCGATATCCAAATTCCCGACTGAATTCAATATCGAGAGGTTTGATCTCAGAAATGCCGCTCATGAAAACTTCTCTGAATTGGATCGACGTTCCGAAGGCAAGACGAATTAAGATGGTAAGTTTATGGGCAGCATCAATCCCTTCGATATCGTAGGTCGGGTCGGCCTCTGCATAACCCTTCTCCTGGGCCTCTTTCAAAACTTCCTTGAAACTCTTTCCTTCATCGGTCATCTTGGTGAGAATGTAATTGGATGTTCCATTTAAGATCCCAAAGATGGAGTGGATTCGGTTGGCTACGAGTCCCTCTTTGATCGACCGGATGAGTGGAATGCCTCCCCCCACAGAGGCCTCAAAATTAACATCTACGCCAAACCGGTGAGCTGCCCGGAAGATCTCGTCCCCGTGCAGGGCAAGAAGGGCCTTATTGGCCGTCACAATGTGCTTTTTGTTCTGAATCGCCCTCAGAATAAATGTTTTCGCCGGCTCAATCCCGCCTATTAACTCCATGACGATATCGATCTCAGGATCATTGAGTACTTCATCTGCCTTGGTCGTAAAGACTCCGGGCTTCAGCTTTACGCCCCGATCCGTCTTGACATCGATATCGGCCACTCGTTTCAAGAGAATCTTAGCACCCATCCGCTTCTCAATCAGCTTCGAATTCCTCTGCAGGATCTTTACGACCCCAGCCCCCACCGTCCCGAAACCGATCAGGCCAATTTTGATCTTCTCCATGCGAAACCCCTTTACTGCTGAACCATATTAAGTGACTAAAGTGAGCTAAAGTGACATTCCAGTGTCTAAAGTGATAAGTGATCTAAAGTGACTAAAGTTGCAAAGAAAATTTTGGCGCTCAAGACATTCTCAAATCTAGGCACTTTAGGCACTTATAATTTTAGTCACTCTTTTAGGCACTTTAGGCATTTGAAACTTCAGGCACTTGAATTGCGGAATCAACCTTCTTTTAGAACCTTTTGAATTCCCTTGACCGCCTGTTTGATTCGGTTCTCGTTCTCGACCAGGGCAAATCTCACAAATCCTTCCCCATATTCACCGAACCCAATTCCCGGAGACACAGCGACCTTCCCTTCTCGCAGGAGTAATTTTGTAAAATCGATGGACCCCATCTTCTTAAAAGACTTTGGAATCTCTGCCCAGACAAACATCGTCCCTTTGGGCTTCTCAACCTCCCAGCCCACTCGTTTCAACCCATGGATAAGGGTATCCCTCCTTTTACGGTAGATCTCTACTGTTTCATGGACGCATTCCTGACTGTTTGCAAGAGCAATGATGGCTGCAATCTGAATCGGTTGAAAGGTTCCGTAGTCGAAGTAACTCTTCAATCTCGCCAAAGCAGTCAGCATCTCGGCATTTCCTAAACCGAACCCAACCCGCCACCCGGGCATATTATAACTTTTCGAAAGGGAGTAGAACTCCACCCCCACATCCTTCGCCCCTTTGACCTGAAGGAGACTGGGTGCCCGATAGCCATCGAAGACAATATCGGCATAGGCCAGATCATGGACGATCATCAGGTGGTGTTCCTTCGCAAAGGCGACGAGATCCTCAAAGAAACCGAGATCCACCACCTGGGTGGTTGGATTTTGTGGAAAGCTGATGATCAGCATTCTGGGATGGGGCCAGGTCTGTTTGGTAGCGGTCAATAATCGTTTGAAGAAATCACCTTCTCCCGTTAAGGGAACAGAGCGCAGATCTGCTCCTGCGATGACGACCGAATAGGCATGGATGGGGTATGTCGGATCGGGAACGAGAACAACATCTCCGGCCCCAACGGTCGCCAAAACGAGATGGCCAATGCCCTCCTTTGCACCAATCGTGACGACACACTCCGTTTCAGGATCGAGCTCAACATCGTAACGCCGGCGATAAAAATCGCTCATGGTCAAACGAAGTTTATAAATCCCCTTGGAGGCCGAGTATCGATGGTTCCTCGGATTCTTAACGGCTTCAATCAGTTTATTAACGATGTGTTTGGGGGTGGGGAGATCAGGGTTTCCCATGCCTAGATCGATGATGTCCTCCCCTCTCTGCCTCGCCTCTATTTTCAACTGGTTCACAATGCCGAAAATATACGGAGGAAGCCTCATCATTCGATGAAAACCGGAACCCTCAGGGTGAAACGGATCCATGCTTTTCTCCTTCAAGCCGAAATGTCAAATTTCAAATGCCAATTGAATGTCAAAGTTCAAAATCAATCGATAATCCCCCCTCGCCCCCCTTTAGCAAAGGGGGGTTGCCTGCCTGCCGGTAGGCAGGGGGGGATTTGACATTTGAACTTTCGAGTTGATTTGGCATTTGAGCTTTAGCATTTGACATTTAATCTAACAACACGGTTAACATAATTCAGCTTTCTTTTCAATGACCTACTGCTACTTAAGCCCTGTACCCCACGTGGTGCAGGGTTACCCTATCGTAGCTAGCTCCAGTCTGCCTTTCCATCTTCTCCCTAAGATTTCCTTCAATTTCGAATGGGAAGGATCCATCAAAGCTGGATCCTCCTCAACGAGGTGGAAGGCTTCCTTTCTTGCCTCGATCAAAATCGGTGTGTCCCGAAGGATATGAGCCACCCTGAAATCGGGCAATCCAGACTGGCGCGTCCCGAAGAATTCTCCGGGTCCCCTCAGGGCTAGGTCTTCCTCGGCAATCTGAAACCCATCGGTGGTACGCTCCATCGCTCGCAGACGAACTTTAGCCTCTTCGGAAGAACGATATTGAGCCAACAGAATACATTTAGAGGGATAACGGCCTCTTCCGATTCTCCCCCTCAACTGATGGAGTTGAGAGAGGCCGAACCGCTCTGCATGCTCGACCACCATGACGGAAGCATTCGGGATGTCAATCCCAACTTCAATGACCGTTGTGGCCACCAGGATCTGAATCTTTTTTTCCTTAAAGTCCATCATGATGGCCTCTTTTTCCTCACTCTTCATCCGGCCGTGAAGAAGGCCTATTCGAAACTCCGGAAAGACTTCTTTCTGGAGCTGCTCGGCCATTCGGGTCGCATCTCTGAGTTGCAACTTTTCGGACTCTTCCACCAAAGGATAGACGATGAAGACCTGTCGTCCTTTCCTCACCTCTTCGTCTAAGATCCGGTAAACCCTGGCCCTTGCAGATTCAAGGTAGATCCGGGTCTCGATCGGCATCCTTCCCGGTGGCATTTCATCAATCAAAGAGACCTCCAGGTCTCCATAGATCGTCATGGCGAGCGTTCTCGGAATGGGGGTCGCCGTCATGACGAGAACGTCGGGGCGCTCCCCCTTCTTTTTTAAAAGACCCCTCTGAACGACACCAAACTTATGTTGTTCATCAATAATGGCAAGCCCCAATCGATGGAACTCAACAGCCTCCTGAATCACCGCATGGGTCCCGATCACCAGCTGGACCTCTCCTTTCTTAATGCGTGAATAGAGATCCTCTTTTTCTGAACCCTTCATGCTGCTAGTGAGAAGAGCAATGTCAACTCCCAAAGGCTCCACCCAGCGATGGAGATTGAGGTAATGCTGTTCTGCCAGGACCTCTGTGGGAGCCATGATGGCAGCCTGATAGCCGCATTCAATCACGTCAAGACAGGCCAAGAGAGCAACCACTGTCTTCCCGCTTCCCACATCTCCTTGAATGAGACGGTTCATGGGATGGGGCCTTTCTAAGTCCCTCCTGATCTCATCCCATACCCTCTGTTGAGCCCGCGTGAGTTGGAAAGAGAGGAGATCTAATAACCGTTGGGCCAAGGCCCCCTTTGTTTGAAAGGAGATTCCCGGTTCTAGCGCCATCCCCCTCCTCTTTAAAGCCATCCCGAGTTCGAGAAAAAAGAATTCATCGAAGATGATCCGGCGGTGCCCCTCTGACCTCTGGAGATTGAGCAACTCCAACGATTCCTCATCCGGGGGGAAATGGACCCTCTGAAAGGCCTCTGAAAAATCGATGAGATTTTGCCCGTCCAAGATAACCTTGGGAATGGGGCTTAAAAGTTCATTGGCATATCCCTCCAGGATAGTCTTCATCAACCTTCTTAGTGTCCTTTGATGAAGTCCTTCCGTTTCAGAGTAGATGGGCACGATCCGTTTGAAGTTGAGGTAATCCTCCTCGATATCGCCTTCGACGATTTCCACATCAGGATGATGAATCTCTTTCTGAACGTTAAAATACCTCACCTCGCCGGAGAAGATCATCTTGCGGCCTTTTTTAAAACGCTCCTTGAAGTAGCGCTCATGACCATGAAACCATTTCAGGGTGATCACACCACTTCCATCTCCTACAACGGCCTCAAAAACCCTCTTTCTCTTATTCTGGTAAAAAGCCACTCCGGAGAGCAGGATCTCGCCAAAACCCGTCTCTTTCTGTCCGGCCTTTAACTCAGAGAGCCTTTTTAGATTTCTTCGATCTTCGTAGCACCGCGGGAGAAAGTAGAGCGCATCCTCGACTGTTCGAATTCCCTTTTTCTCAAAGAGCTTGGCCAGTCTCGGGCCCACTCCTTTGACGTATTGGATCGGGGTGAGAAGACGATTTTTGAAATGTTGCCCTTGCGGTTGCTTCATTCAAAGGCTCTCTCTTTTTCTTTTCTTTATGAACCGCTTCCTCTGCGGCACCCTGTTTTCAAACAGATCCCCCACCACCTTGACATACATCTTCTTGCAGGAGGGACACTGGATCTCATTCTCCCCTTCTTTTAAATCGAATCGCTCGTAAGAAATAGGCTGATCACAATAGGGACAGCAGTGAGGAAATTTTTGAACTACTATTTCTTCCAGTTTGGACTTCATGGAAACATTTTTTCAATGATCTTGACCCTCAACCCTCCAGCTTCCAGCCTTATGCATTAGACGAACTATACTAAAACTACCCCGAAGAATCAACCCTTCGGCCTCCGCTCTCTAACGCCGGAGGTCGCTCAGGGTTGATACTGAGCGGCGATTTTGACCTTGTCCAAACAGAGATTTAGAGCCGTCGAAGTATTAAGAAAGGGAGGGACGCGGATAGGGTACCATTTCACCGCATGGAGAGCTTTTCCACTGCGAGGCGGGTGGCTTCTCTGATATCCGTTGCCATCAGGGAATAGAACGTCACCGTAGAGCGGCCCATCATCCTGCCCGTTTCGGTGTCGATAATCTTCACCTGTAGGAACCAACTTGAAATACTGGGGGAATAGATGCTTCCCGTAATCAAGGCCTGAGCACCTATCGTCTGACCAATCTTTAGCCTCGTTACGTCATCGAGTTGGTTAGGATTGAAGGTCTCATCGCTGAAATTGTCTAAGAACACCTTTCCGCTCAAAATCGAAATCTGTGGAAATCGGTCGTGAAAATTGCTGGCAAAGGCCCTTGAAACTTCCCCAGAATCGTCCCTTTCAAAACGAAGGATGGCAACACTCTTATATTCCAAAAACTCTTTTCTGAGAAAGCCGCTGCCACTTTTCTGTAAGCAAGCCACGACAGAAAGGATAGTGAGTAGGAATGAAAACAAAGAGATCCAAATCTTCCACCTGTTCATTCTGCTTCTCCTAACCTATTCTAACTCTCTTCTTCTCTTCTCTCAATGGTAGGGAATAAGACGTCAATAACCCTTTTCCTGGGCTGGCCCTTCCCGGTTGCTGCCCCCATTTGTCCCGACCTTTGGCTATGAGAAGAATTGACGGCGAAGGTCTTTACCTGATGAAACCACTTTCAAGTTACAATTTGTCAAAATTTGAAAAAAATATCCATATCTTCTGTTCTCCACGCTAAAAACACCTATTAATAACAATGAGTTTTAAAACCACCGGGCTGGCATTAAAAATGCACATTATTTCATTAATCCATCCCGAAAAAAGCATACGCATGATGAAATTTTTTACACCACTTTTCCTCATTTTATTTTTGATGACCGGGGTTGGGCAGGCCTTCGGTGAAAATCTCATCAAATATCGTAGTAAATTAAATGTTAAGTTCACCGATTTTTCAAGCGTAGATTTTAAGCCCCTTTATCAACCCGGGAATCCTTTTGACAAAATCTCCCAGGTATGGAAACTGCAGCTGGATGTAAACAAAAGAGCCGGAAATCAAGGGTGGATGAGAACAAAGCCACCCCTTTATTTTGGTTCCATCCCGGAGGTCATGTTGAAATACCAGCCTGATACCGTGGTTCAATGGGGACACACCCTTCGGGACTTAATCCTGCTCATGAGAATTGACGTGAAAGCAGATAACCTCACCCGACAAGATATTTCACCTCGGCATGAAAATAACAATATCTTTCTCGCAAATCTTAATTTTAGTTTCTTGGTTGATTTTTGGTTTAAGTAATCATCGATACCCTCCTTTTGGCTGGGCCTTTTCTCTCCCGGTTATCGTTAAGCATTTACAATTCATTTCTCCAATTCTATAATCAACCCTTCGGCTATCCCCGGTCTAAAGCCCGGGGTTTGCTCCGGGTTGATAATGAGCGGCGCTTTTGACCCCGTCCTGAAGGCCGGGGCTTGGCGCCGTCGAAGTATCAATTCACATTGATTTTCTGGCATTCTTTAAGATATAAAAATGAAAGACAGAGCATTTTGCTCAACAGGAGGTTTTGCGAGATGGAAATGGGGTCAACACAAAAGGTTGGGATCATTGAAACGAAAGGAGAGGTCTATCAATGCCCTTCCTGTGGATATCAGGATGGGTTTCATACCTCTTTCAAATGGGATCAAGAAGGTTCCCACGGTGAAATCTATTTGATCTGTCCGAATTGTCATGGTCGTTTCCGGACAGGATGGAGGGTTCCAAATCCATCGAAGGAAGAAAAAAGCGGGATGACCTGGTTTGATATGCATTCCTACTGATCCAGCAAAGCTTGCAGAGGCACTATCGGGAGCGGTGGAAGCGAAAAATAGAAGATCTGGCTGCTTCCCGGCCAGGCGGAGTCAACTGGACCGCGATGTCCGCCCTGTGATCGTGAGCGGCGGCAGCCAGCTCTTGAATGGTGATCCGGCTGAGCGCTACGTTCTTGACTGTGACCAACAATCATCATAAACTCAGACATTCATTTCGTCCATCTCGCGAATTCAGGCGCAGAGGGGAAAAATGTGTTGACGCAAAGCAAAGGACTCCCTAAATTAGATTTGTCCACTCAGATGATAGGCTGAGATGGCCCAATTCCCCCAATGGAGGTTTTGTTGAAGGCCGTATACACGATTACGCCAAGCTGGCTGATTAAGAAAAGGAAAGACTTCACCGACGGCGTCATGAACCTGGAGAAGCTGGGGTTCAAAGTCATCAATAAGAGACCGGTCACCAAACTGCCTTCCACCCGCAGAAAAGTTGCGCAACTCCACGCCGCATTTTTGAACAAAAAGGTAGAGATCATCCTTGCCCATCGGGGAGGCTACAGCTGCATGAAGCTCCTTCCCCATCTGGATTTCAACCTCATCCGCAGCAACCCTAAGATCCTGGCCGGGTTCAGCGATCTCAGCGCCCTGCTCAACGTCATCTCTGAGCGGACTGGTCTGATCACGCTCCACTCACCCATGGTCATAAACTTTTCGCCGCCTTCCAGGTTCGCGATCCGCTCCTTCATAAACGCCGTGAATGGGTTTCCCAACAAAAACCTGTTTGAAGGGGTGCCAGTAAAGGTGCACCGCTCTGGAATTTCCCGGGGACGCCTCAAAGGGGGAAACCTGATCACCCTCACCGCCCTTATGGGAACGGAATGGGAAACGGATACGGACGGGGCAATCTTGTTCCTGGAAGACGTTGAAGAAAAACTGTACGAAGTCGACCGGTATCTCACCCAGTGGATCCTCGCTGGAAAACTGCAAAAAGTCAAAGGGTTGATCCTGGGCGATTTCAGAGGTATTAAGGACCGAGATGTTTATAAAATCTTATCTAGCCAGATGAAGATCGACTTCCCTTTAGTCAGTTGTCCCTATATCGGACACGTGAAAAATAAGATCACATTACCCGTCGGCGCTCGGGTGGAACTCGACACGAGAAAAAAAGCGCTTACCCTTGTATGAATACGATTTGGGTTTTGCTGATGGTGATAAGCGTTCTCTTCTCCATCATAAACGGCAGGCTGGAGGAGTTTACGAAGTCCATTTTTGAGGGGGCCAAATCGGCGGTCGAGATCTCCCTCTTCCTTCTGGGCATCGTATCCCTCTGGTTGGGGGTCACCAGGATTATTGAAGATTCGGGGCTGATCCACCACCTCTCCGGCTTCTTTCAACATTTTGTGAGGCGGCTCTTTAAAAATATTCCCCCGGAACATCCCGCTATCACTTCCATCACCTTGAACTTCCTGGCCAACCTCTTCGGGCTCGGAAACGCCGCCACTCCTCTCGGAATCAAGGCCATGCAGGATCTGAAGACCTTGCAATCGGGTGGGGAAACCGTCACGTTTGAGATGATGGTTTTCATCGTGGTCAACACCGCCAGCATTCAACTGATCCCTTTCACCGTGATCGGCATCCTTGCGGATTACGGATCCAAAGACCCGTCGGCTGTAGTCTTACCGACCCTTCTCGCGACGTTCCTATCGGCTCTCTTTGCTCTCGGAATCCTATTCGCGGTCAGGAGGATCCTTAAATGAAAACGGTCAGCTTGATTTCGCAGCTCATTATCCCGCTCTTCATCCTGTTTACAATTCTGTACGGGTGCGTCAAAAGGGTGAGGGTTTACGATTGTTTCATCTCTGGAGCAAAAGGCGGGGTGGGCGTGGCGATCAGGGTATTCCCGTACCTTCTGGCGATCTTCGTGGGCGTCA